>Ga0153970_1000060_pt1 | contig 16521 bp, 14 predicted proteins | sample TSGA054MetaG_FD_102280 | JGI IMG/M metagenome (GOLD analysis project Ga0153970, IMG submission 102280) | Attine ant fungus gardens microbial communities from Georgia, USA - TSGA054 MetaG | ecosystem: Host-associated > Fungi > Mycelium > Unclassified | place: USA: Georgia, George L Smith State...
CGTTTTAGCGAGTCTAAGGACACCTACTATGTTGAGTTGAGGACGAACAGCGTAATAATGGGGGAACTCGTTGCAAATGTGCAACGTACTTCATTGCTACTACATCTATTTTTCTCTAACTAGAACAATAAAAGTGAAACATCTTGTCTGACATGAAGAGAAACAATCACTGAAACATAGAACTAATTTTAGTGTAGCGTTCGATATTCTAACACACAATTTGGTGTTCACCTCACTAGATGATCTCGCGATTTTTCCATTGACATTGATGAAAATTGGTACAAACACAACCCTATGTATCAGCTGCATCATTCAACAAAATTTCTTTCAGGCCATTTAACATCATCCGAGCGCTCGTGCTACCACAAGACAATTGTGTACGAAGCCTGAGGAGAGTTTTGAGCGTGCTCTCGAGTCCATAAGAGATTGCCTTGACTCGGGTGCGGTGTCCGACACTTGGCTCAGGCGCGAGAACCCTAGACTCTTCAGCGCTTCTGCCAAGTCACTTCTGCACACCTCTTAAGGAGTCAGGGAGACCAGACAAAGATGAGGCAGTCAATGAAGTGGGGAGGGACGTCGGGAAGGTGGAGGCTGAGTTAAGGGAGGGATAACCATCACATGGAGTCAAGTTGCTGCTTGAATTGGGATGTCAAGTCACCTGACAGTTCAGTGTCATCTCACCTGTCAAGTCATCTAGACCTGTCACATAGTCATGCTTTGCCACAGTGCCGCTAGACATAGAATTAGCTACTATTGTAATAATGTTGAATGTACATGAATTTCCTTGAAGGTGGTTGAGTTCAGGTCCTTGTACTACATTCTATATCATAGCCTTTGCAACATCAAATGGAATTTCCTTATTGTTACAGTCACTATCTCTCTTGACAATATCATGGACAATGGAGATGAACACACCTACCCACCTGATCATGCAACTATTGATCCAAACCAGCTCAATATGATGAAGAATATGTTTCAGGCCTGAATGTTGGAGATAGAAAGAGCTGTTCAGCAGCAGCTAGTTGCTGGGAGAGCAAGCTAGGCCCAAGAGAGCAGAACTTGAGAAGCAGATTGAGGAGTTACAGAAACTGTTATCTGATACACAATTGCACCCAAGTCCCAATCAAAGGTGTGCTTATGCATTAAGTCTGTTTATAGTAATATTGTTATGACCTTAAGAAGTAACTCAGGTTGCAACACTCAAGTAAAGATTTGAGGATGAGATAAGAGTAGAGGAAGGAAGGGAATAATACAATTGGTAAAGCATAAGGAATACAGGAGAGTATCTACTGTATATATACCTATGTACCATGTATTAAGAGTGAGGAGGAAGCGAGGCAGATGTAAGGTCTACTGAGTAAAGTACATGCCCTAACAATAAGGCACTGACTGAGCTACTGTGTCAAGAACTATGCAGAGTGGAAGTGGAGTAGACCAGAGTGGAGTGGAATTACTCTGGAGTGAAAGGGAGTTGACAACAAAAGTAGGGGAATAACCTTGGCCTCAGCTTGTGCACTGTGCCTCGATCTGCTGTTATGTTGTTATGCTGCAAGCAATTTTTCCATAGAAGATAACATTTGATACACTTTATACCAACAGATTCTCAATTAGAATTCGCTCTAGAACCCTTTCTATATTCTCAGAACATAACACTATAGGACAAGTACATTGAGCAGGTGATAATTGACCTAGGGCTTGTGTTGAGACCTCGAGAAGCAATTAGGATGAACTGGCATCAGGTTACTAAGAGAGTTACTGAGAGACTACACTCTAGATCCGCTTTTGTACAGACCAACTTAGAAAGATGGTAAGCTTGTACTCTAGACCCAGTACTATTCAGATGAAGAACTTAGACTAATAGACTTTGTGCTTGTAAATAAATAAGCATTGATAGCATCAGATCAATTATATTTAGATAAATGACCTCTAGGACATGACTTGGAGATACTAGACATTTATTGAGACTTGCTAACTGCTTAACAGGTAATCAATGAAGTCCAAATTACAAAGCAGCATCAAGAGCATAATAGGAAAAGACAGAAGAATATTCTAGAAGAAAGCAGCGATGAAGACACATCATCTTTGATGGGAAGGACTTAGTGAGGGAATACATCATCACAAAGAAAGGAGAGGGCTGCATCATCAGTAGGAATTTGGGAGGACTTAGGAGAGAAAGGAGGCAATGGAATCCTAAAAGTAGTAATAGTTTCCCTTTTATAATTTATTTCTTAAGTTTCAGGGCTTTGTAATATTTTAATATAATATCCAGAGTGCAGTTGGATGAAAAGGAGAACCTCTTGACTCCTACCTCCATCTACACTGCCTCTTGGATCGTGAATGTGGATCTATTGAGAGTAAAAAGACTAGAACTAGTAGGGTGTCTTGAGAAGAACACAAAATATACCCAGAACTCGATCTAGGAAGAAGACACAGATGCAACTCGGGCAGGCTTTGAAGAGGACAGCAGGCTAGAAAAGCTTGGCTAGGTGCACACTTGGATTGCATCACACCCATAAGGTTTGGTGTTGGGGGTGCAGACAAGAGGACAACTGAGTATGGAGGGTTTATGAGTGATCAACTAACTGTATTTTCCAGAGGAGCTTTTGTCATAGTGTGTAAAGGTTGACACCTTAGGGAGGCTATGTGATGACAATCTAGAGAGATCTTACAATCCTTTTACAACCACCAACTTATATTTTACTAGAGCTGTATATAATTCTCATTTCTCTAATTATTTATAAACCTTCAATTTTGATAATCTCCTCTCAGACCTTTAGCATGCAATTGGGAGCTGGCACATCATTGTTTTGTTTGTCCTAGTGTGCAATTCCCCTTTTGCACCCTTTTAATGGTAAGACCAACCTTGAGTGGATTCATAAAAACTTTATTATCCTCTCTTTTGGTTATTTGAGTTTTCCCTCTAAATTCCCCCTTTCCTAAGCTCTCTTTGTTATTTGATCATCTCCCCAGTGCCTACTTGTTTAGTGCACAATTGTAGAATATCTTGGAGATTCTTTTACTCTCATTTGTTGTCATTTTTGTTTTGTGATCAATTCCCTTTGATTCCTATCACTGGAATAGCTAGAAGTCAGAAGTACAGAGAAAGTAAAAGTCATAGTGGAAGGAGTGGATCTATTGGAGAAAGTAAAACAATTGAAAGTAAGAGATAATGAAGTAGTAAAAGCAGTCAAGGAAATAAAGCAAGTGGGGATAAAAATGTTAAGAGACGAAGAGTGGAGAGAAGATAGTATCATGTACAAAGAAGAAAAAGTCTATGTACCTAAAGATGAAAAGCTGAGGGTAGAAATTATTAGACCACACCATGATATGCCAATAGAAGATTATGGGGGACAGTGGAAAACAGTGGAGTTGGTCACTTAAAACTTTTGGTGACCAGGAGTTACAAAGGAGATAAAAAAATATGTAGAAGGGTGTGATGCTTGCCAGTGAAATAAAAACTGCACAGAGCAACCAGCAGGTAAGTTAATGCCCAACTCAATACCTAAAAAGCCTTGGACACACATATTGGCAGATTTTATTACAAAGTTGCCATTAGCTCAAAGATATGACTCTACTCTAGTAGTAGTGGATTGATTAACAAAGATGGTTCACTTTATACTGACTACAAAAAAGACATTGGCAGAGGGGTTAGCAAAGTTGTTTAGAGATAACATGTGGAAGTTACATGGATTACCCAAAGGTATCATTTCAGATAGAGGACCTCAGTTCACAGCAGGATTAATGCAGGAATTGAACAAAATACTGGGAATAAAAAGTAAATTGTCGATAGTGTTCTACCCTCAGACAGATAGGCAAACTGAGAGGGTCAACCAAGAGTTAGAACAGTACTTGAGTGTCACAAAAAGTGACTACTAAATAGTATCATGAAGGTATAACAAAATATCTGTTCAAATGAACTACATAAATAGCTAGACCCTTGTTAGCAAGTAGCCTTGCTAATGTCGCCCTTTTGGTATAGTGGTAAACTATACAGTATGTGACTACTGGTCCATAGCACAACTGTGACATTGAGAATGTTCATTGATCATAGGCAAGAACAATAGTCAGAGTAGTTGGGAACAGCAGAATTTGTGTATAACAATAAAGTGCATTCAAGTACTAGAACATTGCTATTTAAAGCAAATTATGGGCAAAATCCTAGGATAGAGTCCGAAATGAGGAAGAAAGGGAAATACAAGGGAGCAGAGAAATTTGTAACAAAAATGAAAGAGATTCAGAAAAAGACTAAGACAACACTAGGAAAGGTACAAGAAGAAATGAAAAAGTATGCAAATAGAAAAAGAGCAGGAGTTAACGAATATAAAGTAGGAGACTTAGTAATGCTAAGCACTAAGGATCTGAAATATCAGATGGTTGGGAGGAGAACAGAAACATTAACAGAGAGATTTGTAGAGCCTTACAAGATAAAGAAAATTGTATCATCAAACACAGTAGAACTAGAGCTACCTAGTATAGTAAAAATACATTTGGTAGTAAATTTTAGTAGAATACAAAGATATGTAGAGCAAGTGGAGGGGCAGGAAAAGGAGAAACCAACTCCAGTTATAATTGAAGGAGAGAAAGAATAAGAAGTAGAGAGGATTCTAAATAAGCAATGGATAAGAGGAAAAGACAAGTACTTAGTGAGATGGAAAGGATTCATAGCAGAGTCAGATACTTGGGAAAGAAAAGAGAACTTAGAAAATGCAAAAGAGGCAGTAGAAGAATTTGAGAAGGAATATCAGTGAGATATGGAAGATATAAGAAGACAAGAAAGAGAAGAGAGAATATTTAAAAGAGGAGAACTACTAGAAAGATTTATGGTGAAGAAATTATTTGGGTGGTCAGATAAGAAGTATGATGAAGAATATTGGGGAAGACTTGAGAGGAACTGAAAATGGTGGAAAGGAAAATAAGTGTTAGAAACTATAGGGGAGAAAAAAAAAGAAATTGAGCAAAAGGAGTCAGAAATTGGAGAATAGATGGAGGAAGACAAAGACAAAATGGGCAACATGGTTGACCCATATTATGAGCTGTAAATCCTCAGGACAAGAAAACTTAAAAGGAAGGTAGTGTCATAACTTGGCAAAATGGCTAAGTTATTATTGATATTTCTTTTCTTTTCTTACTACACAAGGATGAAGCACAAGAAAGTATCAGGTGACATCACATGACTAAGTTACATGAGGACCATAAAAAAGTAGTGCACAAACCATATAGTAGTTGTATAAGTAGTATACAGAATTAAATGAGAACTTCATTGAGTTCTTCTTGTCAACTTGGACTTGGAGAGTGATTAAGTCATCTAGGCTAAGTTGCTACAAACAGACATTTGTATAAGTAGTCACTCTAATCCAACAAAAACTCCATTGAGTTTTTCTTGAACTTCAACCCTAGTCTAACTCTAAGTCCATTAAGGGCTTACACTAACAGACTATCTAGGACCCCATCACAGGACTTGGTACTTAGGGTAGGATTGATATAATATTAAACTCTTAGCTTTGTTATCAACTTAGTCTCCTCAAACTGTCTCTTCATCTTTTTTTCTGTCACAAAAAAGTGACTACTAAATAGTATCATGGAGATATAACAAAATACCTGTTCAAATGAACTATATAAATAGCTGGACCCTTGTTAGCAAGTAGCCTTGCTAATATCGCCCTTTTGGTATAGTGGTAAACCATATAGTATATGACTACTGGTCCATAGCACAACTGTAACATTTTCCTTAAATCAATTTCCTTGATCAAACTTAGTAGGCCAGTATAAAGGGTAACTCAACCCCTAGTTGTAGTCAAGCCCAGATACCTTTTCCCTTGAGTACAGACTTAACAGTATAACAAAGCTAAAATCTCCTTTGTACTAATTCAACTAAGGACTGAGATTAGTTATGTTTAGTTCTACTGGACTGTGAGGGTGACCAGAGTAGAGCACTCCAGGAGATTCCTCAGAGAATTAGATGAGGCTCCTAGAGAGAATAATCTACAATATATATACTAAAATGTCCTTGCATTCCATTTTTTGGTAACCAGGGGCTGCACAATGAAATTATGTTGGGAGGCAATAGGCTCTGGAGTCATGTGTAGGGGGTCCCCTTACATTTACCCCCCCTCCAAGGTTATTGCGTCTCGAAGCAATGGTTCTGGGATTAAAAATAGCATTAAAGTCTGTTCAGCAGATGTGTCTTGGGGCAGCTGGGTACTTCCAATAGTACTCTGTGACAAGGTCCAGTGTCTTGACATTGGAGGTGACCTCCCAAGAGTTGTGTTCTCTGCTAAAACCCTTCTACTTGACCAGGAACTGGAACCTCCTCCAGTGCCAGCGACTATCTAGTATCTCTTCCACTTCCCACTCTTCTTCTCCATTGACAACAATGGGTGGTGGTGGGACTTGCAGTTTCCTCCCTAGGATCAGATCTTCCAGAGCAGTGGACAACTTTACGACGTTGAACACTGGGTGCAACTGCCTCATTCTGTGGGATAACTTGAGATGGTAGGCTAACGGTCCCACTTGGTGTTCTATTTCAAAAGGTCCTAGTCTGTGATGTGACAACTTCGGAGATGGACATGTTGTTTTAATATCTGACACATCTAAGTATACCCGGTCTCCTGGTTTGTATATGGGGGCCAGAGACCTCTTTCGATTATAGTACTGCATCATATCTTCCTGTGCTTTGTGGATCGCTGACTTGGCCTCTTCAGTGGTGGATTTCATCCACTCCATGAATTCACTGACCGTCTCTAGTCTAGAGGGGGCTTGGCTTGGTTCAAAGCCCATATGGGGGATTCGTCCAGTGTCTAGTAGGAACAGAGGTTGCTGCGTCGCAGAGTGGACATGGTTGTTGTGCTGGAACTCCACGATCGGTAGGAGGTCATACCAGTTGTTCTGTTGTTTGTTGACGAATAAGCAAAGGAACTGGTCGAGCTCCTGGTTGACACATTCCATTTGTCCGTCTGTCTGGGGGTGCCAAGCTGTGGAGGAGAATAGTCATATGCCTAGTAGCCTGTATAGTTCCTTAGTAAATGAAGCTACGAATTGGGGTCCGCAGTCAGAGACAACACATTTCGGGAGGCCATGGAGCTTCCAGATGTGGTGAAGAAAGAGTCTGGCTGCTCCTTCTGCTATGACCGTTATGTGCATCAGAACGAAGTGTACTCTCTTGGAGACGGAATCTACAACAGTCATGATGGCATCATGTCCAGAGGACTCTAGGAGTTCAACCACGAAATCGACACTGAGTGTATCCCACCATGTATTCGGAATGGAAAGCGGTTGAAGCTTGCCAACTGGAGAGTATTGCTAGGGTTTCGTCCGGAGGCAGAGATCACAAGTACTTACATACTGGCTGATATACCTAGATATCTGAGGCCACTAGTAGTTCCGGAACACCAGTTCTAGTGTCTTCCATCATCTGGGATGACCTGCGATGTGAGTGTCGTGGCAAAGGGCTACGATCTGTCTGCATAGGTCCAGACTTTGAGGTATGTATATCTTCCCTCAGAACCAGAGCAGGCCATCTATGTTCAATCACTCCGAGGAGTACACTGTCCCATTAGTGGAGCGTTGGAGCTCTCGTGCTGCCTTAGTGATGGGTTCCTCTTAGTCTCCATTCTAGTTTCCTTTGTATATCTCAGACAAGATCTTCTGTTCCACGCCTGCCAGTTCCACTCCTTCCAGGGCATGCACCACAAGGAACTCTGGTCAAAGGAGGACAATGTTCTCATTGTTGGAGGCTCCGTTTCCATGATCAGCTCTCCTTGACAGTGCGTCCTGGGTGATGATGAAGCAAGAAGTCGAATCTAGCCAGATGCAAGGACCAATGAGCTTGATGATAGTTAAGTTTCTTGGCCGTCATGAAATACTTGAGGTTCTTGTGGTCGGTCTAGATTTCCACTGGATGGGTCGCTCCTTTCAAAAAGTGCCTCTACTCTTCTAACACATGGATAATGGCCAGCATTTCCTTGTTGTGGATTTTGTAATTCTGCTCCACGGAGGACAAAGACTTACTGTAGAACACTACGGGGTGCCATTTTCTGTCTGTTGTCGACTTCTGAGACAAGATTGCTCCTGTAGCAAAGTCCAAGCTATCTGCTTCAATCCGGAAGGGGTCCAATTCCTGAGGAGACACTAACACCGGAGCAGTGGTTACCGCTGTTTTGAGGTCTTCGAAGGCCGTCTGTTCCTTTTCGCTCCATGTCTAGACTTGTTTGGAGCGTGTTAGGTCAAAGAGGGGTCAGGCTTTGGCAGAAAAATCCTGAATGAACCTCCGGTAGAAGTTCACGAAGCCTAAGAAAGCCTGAACATCCGTCTTGTTCTCTAGAGTAGGCCATTCTCGGACTCCTGCGACCTTGACTGGATCCATGGAGACTTCGTTCTCTGAGATGACCAGTCCCAAGTACTCAATCTGCTGCTTATAGAACTTGCACTTCTCTGGGCAGAGGAAGAGTTTGTTCTCCTTCAAGACCTACAACACCCGTCGGACTACTTGCTCGTGCTCTTCCTCTATCTTGGTGAAGATCAGGATATCATCCAGATAGACTACCACAATACCTTTCGCTATGAGGTTCCGGAAGATGTTGTTTATCATGGTTTGGAAGGTGGCTGGACTGTTAGTCATTCTAAAGAACATTACCAAGGGTTTGAATAGGCCTCGATTGGTTCGGAAGACCGCCTTCCACTCGTCTCCAGGCTTAATGCAAACGTTGTTGAAACCCCAACAGACGTCTAGCTTAGTGAAGTATCTGGCTCTGCAGAGTTGGGATATGAGTTTGGAGATCAGTGGGAGAAGGTACTTGTTCTTGATTGTCATGGAGTTGAGTGCACGATAGTCTTGAACCAGCCAGAGTGAGCCATCCTTCTTCTTGATGAAGAACACTAGAGCTGCCATGGGGGATTTGGAGGGGCAGATCCGTCTGGTATGCAGATTCTCCTCTAGGAAGGTGTCCAACTCTTTTTGTTCTACCGGAGATAGAGGGTAGACTTTTGACAACTCAGGCTCTGAACCCGGAATGAGTTTGATAGCATGGTCCCATTGCCTGTGCTCTGGGAGGATGTCAAAGTCTTTCTTGGCAAATACGGACTTGAATCCTCTGACGCAGTCAGGCAGAATGAAAGATTCTCTCCATGCCTCTGCAGATCGACGAGCTCCTTCTGCAAGTTTCTGGAAGGTCATAGAGGTGGCACATAAGTCTTCCGCAGTAGGCTCTAGAAGGATTCTGGTCATGAAGAGTCTATTCCCTTGCTCATATTCAACTTCTCGAGTCTAAATAGGGGTCTCGTCCTCTTCTGAGTCTTCCACATACTCTAGAGGGGGTCCAGACTGGCAGACATTGAGGGCTCTACTCTCCATCCTCTTCCACAACGCTTGTTCCTTTCGTATCACACAGCATCCTTCACATCAAGGAGGACATCAGTTCATTTGTACTTCTTCGGTTTGCCAATTGACCTCTGGGTTATGGTCCTTGAGCCAGGTATAACCAAGGATCATGTTTTGCTTTCCGAGGCTGGAAACAGCGAGGAGTGTCCTTTCAGAGTGGGTTTTGTAACAGAGGACTACATCTACAACTTCAGAGATCTGGCCTACCTCGTTAGGGGAGCCGTCCATGTTGTACACTAGTATGGGGCGAGAGATGCTCCAGGTGTTAATACCCTTTGTACGAACAAAGTCTTGATCTATGAAGTTGCCTGTAGCTCTAGAGTCCAAAAGCGCCTTGACAGAATGCACCTCACTGGTGTCTGTGGTGCTAACTTCTATTAGGAGGATGATTAACGTTCTGCAGGTGTTGAGGGTATTGACAGAGAGTCGTTTGGGTAACCTCTTTTCCCATTTTGGTTTCTGGGGTTGCATTGTCCTGTCCGGAGTGGAGGAGGAGAGAGAGGGTGTGTCTATAGGCTCATATATATCTGTATTGACCTCTTCTATGTCTAATACAGCGAACCTATTAACTAGCAGCAACTGGGGCACACTTTTCACCAGCCGCACTAAGCAAAATCCTCCTCTGGGGCTGAGCAAATCTCCTCTTCCTCTACTGCATCCTTGTAAGGGAATACTCCTAGAGGTATGCTTAGTGATGTGGGTAGGCTCCTACCTAAGGGCTGTTATCCTTCTGATCGCATTCTCACTCTCTCCTTCCTTTCCCTTCTGTGTCATAACATGTGATGCCTCTAGTTCTAATATTGAACTGTGTGTGATTATCAGTCAGGTACCATGTGAACTGTGCCTTGATGGTCTAGTAATATAAGTACTAGCTTCCTGTTGTAGATATATCTCAGTTGAATCTTACCTTAGCTTCTGGGACTACTCATTAAAGCTTAAGGGTCTTCGCCTTGTGTGTGACTGTGCCCTAACAATCCTTCAGGGCCATTAAATCTTCAATCAATTCCTCTCTTTGCTCTGCGGTTAACCTCCAGACGTCCAAATGGTGGGAGCAGTCCTTCACAAGATGGTTGGCCTCTTCGCAGCAATAGCAACCTCATGGAGGTAAGGAGCGCATTTTCTGGACTGTGTCTATGTCCATGGGTATTCCTCCAGATGGTATAGGTGGAGGCGGAGGGGGTCTTGGCAGAATGAGAGGTGGAGCTGCTGGAGGAGAGCAGAGTACAGAGAAAGGGGTTGGTCGAGTAGGGGCAGAGCGTACAGGGATCACAGCTGTCAACTGGAGCATAGATTGGAACGCTTTATTTGCCAACCACGCTTGGTCGATCCTCTGGGCTGCTGCATACCAGGCCTCCGGATCAGTGTCGGCGGGTCGTTCGAAAGGTATAGTGGTGATCTGACTCTGGACATTCAATTTGAGTCCGCAGCAGAATTTGACTACCAAGGTCTGGGGGTCTGTGTATCCGGCGTCTGAGGCTAAGATTAGGAAACTGTCCAAGTAATTGTCTACTGTTTGGTTCCCATGATAGTATGAAGACCCCTCCAAAGTGTTGATAGCGTCTGCTTCTGCATTGACTAAAAAGAATTGACTCTGGAATTGTTGTTCGAAGTCGGTCCAGAATTGAATTGGAAAAATGCTGGTGTCTGCCTCCTGGTGAAAGAGGTTCTCGGACCACTTCGCAGCATGTCCATCCTTGAAGAAGGCAAGGGTCCAGAAGATTTTTTCCTTGTCGCAAGTGAACTGCTCCGGGGCCAGGCACAAATACAGCATGCAGAAGTTAAGGAAGGCTTGTCTGGAGCTCCGTTCTCCAGAGAAGTCTGTGGGAGAGGAGAGTTTTGGCCTCGCTCGCTGTTTAGATAGAGCGGCCAGAGCAGAGAAGGGAGGTCTAACCGGAGGGGGAGACACAGGTATTGGAGGCAGAGTGACAGTTGATGCAAGAGCAGAGCTGGTCATAAGTTAGGTGATATGTTGTAATTGGGTGGTCAAGGCCACGAGAGTGGTGTTTATAGCATATTCCAAAGCATTCTGTTGTTTGGTCAGCTCCTAGAGATAGTGCTGTAGGTAGCCCAAAGTATCGGCTATACCTGGGGGGGTGTCCGTGGGCAGCAACATCGTCCTTGGAGTGGAGTAATTAGAGGGTCAGAGTTTGTCAGCAGAGAGCAACCGGAGGGCGGCTGTCCACTGAGAATCCCTAAGGCTCTGGTAATGAGATCTAATTCTGCTATGAGGGCGACCAGAATAGAGCACTCCAGGAGATTCCTTAGAGAATTAGATAAGGCTCCTAGAGGGAATAATCTACAATATATATACTAAAACGTCCTTGCATTCCATTCTTTGGTAACCAGGGGCTGCACAATGAAATTATGTTGGGAGACAACAGGCTCTGGAGTCATGTGTGGGGGGTCCCCTTACACAGACCTCCACTTAGAACATCACATATATATAATGGGCTCTGCTTAATAACCTCTAGAGAGTTCTCCTCAACCCCAGTCAAATAACTCCTATAAAGAAGCTATCCTAAACAATCTAGAAGATGAAGATACTAAACTATCTACAATGTCTATCCAAATAGTTCCCCCAACATTCCCTGGTATAAACTTGCAATCACTACTACTAGTCCTCTTGAGATAGGTAAACCCCTCTCAAAAGAAATGATATTGTGGCATAGAGGAGCCAGTGGAAGGAGCCCTGACAAGCTACATGTCATGACTTGGCAAAACAGCTAAGTTATTATTTATATTTCTTTTTTTTTTCTTTTGGACCTACTATACATAAGAAGTGCAGGGAAGTGTTATGTCACAAGTGTCACATAGTCATGGTCATATGATAGGATGTCACATAATCACATCACATGAGGAGTGTGGGAAAATAGTACACAGACCATGTAGTAGTTGTATAAGTAGTGTATAGAAATGAATGAGAACTCTATCAAGTTCTTCTTGTCAACTCAGACTTGGAGTAGATTTAAGTCATCTTGGCTAAAGTCTTACACTATGTGTCTTTATTTTCCAATATCAAATCTATTTCCGAGCCTGTGAAAGAGAGTTCAACAAGAACCCTGAGAAAATATTCTTTGCTATCTCCTATCTACAAGAGATGACATTGGATTACTTTGAGCTATTTATTAATGAACCAGACCTTTACCAGAACCTAGACTTTTTTAAGGACTGGTCTGCCTTTGTCCAAAGACTTTCAAATATTTTCAGCTCCTACTCTTCAGAAGATGACAACAAGAATACTATTATGGCTATCTCTTTTTCTAACAAGGGTAAGACTGTGAGCTATTTCATATAGTTTGCAAAATACCAGAACTGTATCTGCTGGGATGACCATTCCCTAAGGAAAGTGGTCAAGGATATACTACTAAGCCAGATCCAAGATGAATTATAATATAGCTAGGAGGATATATTAACTTTTGAGGGTCTAAAAAGGGCAGTAATAAGAATTGACAATGATTACTGGAAATGTTAGCAGATGTTATGAACATCAAGTGGAACTACAGTTATTATCAACTATGGTCTGATAACAAGTGGTTAGTAGATGAGATACTAGCACTGTTGGATGAAGACATTACAAAAATGTCTAATGACTCTAAATGAACATTGGGCTCATAGTATAGACAGGACTCGTCAGAGAAATCTCAAACAATTTCTTTCTATCTTTGGACTTGAGCTAAATAGGACAACATCAGACTAACCTATTCATAGACTCTGACTCAACTTGTCACTTCTGTTACTAGACTATTACTTAACTAGTTACCCTTAGTTATAAGTAGTATTGCTTCATTGTAACAATATCACAATACCTAGTTAGGATAAATACAGACCAGAAAGAGAAGAGAATGGCAAGTTTTCTCTTTTTGTGTTTCTGTAAGGGAATAGCATCTAGGGTAATGCTTAGTAAGTCTGGTGAGCTTGTATCTACTAGAAGCTCTATATCTATTTGTATCGCATTCCCATTATTCCTAGCTTCTCCTGTCTGTATCATGTGGTGTGATACCTTCTAATCTATATTAGGACTATTGTGATTATGAATCTATGTGCATGTGACTGTTCATGGGATCATCTAGTGTATACTATATATACTAGCAATGTGTCATAGATATACTTCACTTGAATCTCAACTTAGCTTCTGGGACTATCCACTAGCTTAAGGGTGATTGCCTCTAAGTGGTCCCCTAACAATTTCCTCTGTCTTACTCTGAGGAATCAGTACTCTTCCTTGTCTTAGAACAGCCTTGAAAGATGCTACTCAAAGTCTCATTAACATCTATCCTCTTTGATATAACTTCACTAAAAACCTTAACTAGACCCTCTAGTGCACATAGCCAAAAACTATTAGCAAAGGAAGAGAAGAAAGAAAAGGGTATATTATAACTTGGTAAAACAACTAAGTTATAAGGGGACACCTCTATTTCTGCCCCTAAACTGTATAACGACACTCTGGAGCAACCCTAGCCTATTCAAGTATTACTAAAGTAATACTCAAACACACTAGTATAGCTCTGATCACGCTGACCCTGACACCAAGGAATGTACACTTAGTATATAAGGTAGAAGATCCCTCTAGGAGCCTCATCCTAATCTCTGAGGATTCTCCTAGAGGTGAGTTGTATCATAAACACACACTGTAATATTACTGAGGATTCTCCTGGAGTCTTGTACCTAGTCGCCCTTACATAAGTCAATATTTATTTTCTTTTTCTTTTCATTTCATTTAATTATTGAACATATGAGATAGTAACCACTTGTATGGATTTGCAGAAGAGTAGAGTAGAGTTAGGGCTACTTTTATGTATAAGTAGTATAAGAAATCTAATGGAAACTCTATCAAGTTCTCTTTGTCAACTTAGATAAGGAGTAGTTCTAAGGTATGTCTTTCAGGGTAATAGAAACACTATAAGAGTCAACAAAAGAAAATAGAGGACAGTAAGCTCCCAACTGGCCTCTAATAATTTGTACAGTGTATTACACCCAGAAAAACTAGGAAATAAATTAAATTGTCATAGTAATACTAAGAAAGTAAGAGACATATGACATTATCACAAATGGTCACTTACTAATTTGTAAATGATGAATTTAGATTCAAAAAGTGCTTATAAGCAAAGTTTAAACAGTGACAAGAGATGTTGTTAAGTCTGAGGTCTAATCCTTAGACTATGAGTCCTTATATACATGAAAGTGATGGTCTGAGCACTAGGACAGAACATCACATACTACTACCTATTGTTCTATATATGGTAGTGCCTTTGTACTTGAAAATGCAATAACTTAACTACATGGAGGCTGTCCTTTATTCTAAGAAAAGGAAAAATGACTATCTATGGGTAATTAATAAAGTCTATGTGCAAACATTGAGGACTTTATATCTCCACTGATATTGATTGCCTTGAGGTCATTCTAGGCTCATTCTGAGCAATATGAAGAGGGCTTCTCTGATGTTTAGAAGAAAAGCATTTATCATGGCAGTTCCCAAGATATTGGCAATTTAATATGTGGTACTATGATAGTTACCTACTGATTTGCTCAATAGCTCAGCCAATATTAATTGCCTCAAGATGTAACTGGTATTGATTAAAAGGTCTTCTTAAGGGCTTCTTGGTGCCATTAAGACTGTGAGAATCATTGAAGAATTGATGGAGATATGGCTGAATGAAGTTTGTGACAGAAAAACATTAAAAACACTAGAAAGTTATATGGGTAACAAAATAAACCAAGTAACACAATAGAACTCAATACTAAAGAAACAAAGAGATGTTTTAAATGTATGGACAATACTCAACTTGTCAACAAATAAAAAAGAACTAATACTAAAATCATTAGTCCAATCAAGAGCTCTATTTCTAGCCATAGTTAATGGAATGCCAAAGACATCCAAGAAAAAATAGAAAAACAAATAAAAACCTTTCTATGAAATGACAAAAAAACAACCATGAATTGGAAAGAAGCATCACAACCAAGAGAGATAGAAGGATTAAATATGCCTAACATAGAAATAAGAATAGAAGCAATACAAAATAATGTGGTTGAAAAAGTATCTAGTGCCAAAAAACAAAAGACCAGAATAAGCATATGTAGTAGACCAAATAATCTTCAATAACCTACCAAGATAAGTTAGATATTTCAATTATGGAATGAAAAAAAGATGCAATACCAAAATTTATAAGCAAGATGATAAAAACTGAAAGAATAAAATAGGATATGATGTATTAGAGACAGGCCCAAAACCATAAAAAATTACTACCAATATATGTGCATAATCTTTTTTTTTTTGACTCCTCTTGAAAAGGCATGCATTTCTAATGTTATTTCAGGACCAACTTATCCTATTGCATCTCCAAATTTCCTATCGGTGTCACTGCATTGTCATTTTACATATTGTCCTATAGCATTCCATGATCTCCTGTCTGTGAGGGTGACTGGAATGGGGCTCCAGGAGAATCCTCAGTTAATTCTACACTTAGATAATTGTGTACAACTCACCTCCAGGAAAATCCTCAGAGAATAAGATGAGGCTCCTGGAGGGGTATTCTAGGGTACATATACTGTTACTGTCCCTGCATCTCTAGCTCTACAGGGTCAGAGTGCTGGCAGTGAGTCAGGCTGCTATAAATATCACACAGTAACATTTATAGTCTCAGGGTGGTTCCTGAGGGATGGATTAGCATGTCCAGAGTGGAAAGATGGTGTCCCCTTACACTGTCCGCTAGCCTTCTATTTTGTTTTTTTTTTGGCTTACTGGAATCGGAACAGTTGAAACTATTCCAGGTGTGCTGTATCACATCCTGGATTGATATATACAAAGGGCTTTGGTGGCCTTGTGGCAGGCTTGGACATCCGTCTAGCGGATTGCTGTAGTGAGTGTTGAAAGTTTTAATCTGACGACGTGAAGAACAAGGCTAAATTTTTAGGGACAAGTAGGATCTTGAGAGTTCTTCCATCGCCCCCGTTTGCAGAGATATTGACATGGTAGTCCCTTATGTGTGGTCAAATTTAACTCAGCAACTGCTTGTGTAGACATCTATTAGCTACAGATCACTCGCACAAACATCTTTTTTGATAGATATTCGTGTAGCTCCTATATCTCCCCCTATCCGGGAAGAATGTGATTTATACATCACTGCCTCTTCTTCCTAAAAAGGAAA
>Ga0153970_1000065_pt1 | contig 16206 bp, 22 predicted proteins | sample TSGA054MetaG_FD_102280 | JGI IMG/M metagenome (GOLD analysis project Ga0153970, IMG submission 102280) | Attine ant fungus gardens microbial communities from Georgia, USA - TSGA054 MetaG | ecosystem: Host-associated > Fungi > Mycelium > Unclassified | place: USA: Georgia, George L Smith State...
ATAGTCTGAGGATTAGACCTCAGACTTAACAACATCTTTTGTCATTGTCTAAACTTCGCTTTTTTGAACTTCTCAAGTATCAAAACATCAATCACAAATTAGTAAGTGACCTTTTGTGATAATATAGCAGAAGATAGAGGGTAGAGAGTAATCAAAGGAAAGGAATGGGAAGAACTAAAGAAGTGTGGAGAATGTGCAAGAAAAGGAAAAGGAAAGGCAGTGTGCCTTACCAAGGGAAAGGCACAGTAAAGTAGCACATGGGCAAGAGACCTAGAAGGTGCAGCAAAAGAGGAGAGTAGTGAAAGGGAAGTTTGGAGAACTTTCAAAATGTTAAAGGAAGTGTGGTTGGATATTGGTATTGAAAGAATAGACATCCACAAAGGTATCACAATAAAGGCACTCTTAGATAGTAGTATAACAGGGATGTTTATAGATAGGAAGACAGCAGCCAAACATGAATTTAGGCTGCAGAAGTTAGAAAAACTAGTAAGAGTAAAGAATGCTGATAGAACATACAACAGTAGAGGGGCTATTACATATAAAGTAGAAGTGAATGTGTATTATAAGAGCTATGTTGAAAGAATGAGGAGGAATATATGTAACTTGGAAAGGACAGAAATAATCCTGGAAATGCCATGGCTAGTGGCACATAACCCAGAAATCAACTAGGAAACAGGAAAAGTGAAAATGATAAGATGCCCACCTTTGTATGGTAGAGTAAAAATGAAAAGAGAGGAAAAGAAGAAAAGAAGAAAAAGAGTAGTAACTGTAGAAAAAGAGAAAATTGTCAGATGGGCGATAGATGATAAAGAAGATTGGGAAAGAGAAAAAGAGATTGAAGAAGACCATAGAAAAATTGAGGAAATAGTTCCAGAAAAATTCTTGAAGTAGAGAAAAGTATGTTATGAGAGCCCCAGAGAGGAAAGAGTTTCCCATGCATTCAAACATCTGATCTCTAACATCAAGTCATATAACAGGGTCAAGATATAAATAGCATGGGAAATTAGGTAATCATATCATGTGACCAGGTCATGTGATCATATAACATTCTGGAAGGACATGTGATTGTGTAATAATAGGGGCACAGCTACTTGTAAAGTAGTATAAGTAGGTAGTCAAATCTAATGGAGAACTCCATTGAGTTCTTCCTAAACACTCACCTCGAGTGATCCCTAAGTCATCAAGGCTTTGTGATAACAAAAGAACTCGATTCCACTCTCGAGCACTAATCACCTTGATCCCTGCTCATATTCATTCTATGCGTAGTTGGCTTAATACCGGCGCTGCAAGTGAATACCCCTCTCCACCACTTACTCTCTTACCTTCCTCGCTAGTGAGCACAGTGCTCACAAGCCTCTTGGATAGCAGGCCCTAGCTATAAAGGGGACTTCTCAGTCAGTTAGGGACTGAGGAAGGAGACTAAACACCAAGTCCAGGTGTCTTGTTCAAGTCCTAACCTGTAAATTGGGCTTGCTAGTTACATTTTTCTTTGTATAAGCTCTGTGCTATCATCCATTGTAACGAGTACATATAGGAGATCAGTGGTTATTTCTTAAAAGGCCACTTAGCTTAGGGGTTCCCTTTTTAGGGGCAATTGCATATGTGTTTATTAGGGCAATAGTCAGTAAGGCAGTAGGAGTCTAGACAGGAGAAGACTGTACTCCCTGTTAGATATAGCCTTGAGTTCGCCCTGGATTGAGAGTCGGACCAAGAGACCGAGTATGAATCATCATCTCCCCTCTCACCACCACTATCACCACCACTGCAGCCCTACAATATGTCGTAGCAGCAACAGCAACAGTAACAGCAACAAAGGAGAGAGCTCTCCCAAGCATCCGCCCCCCAACAACCACTACCACCAACCCGTGAGGAGCAACTCCTTGCCATGATTACCACCCTGCAATAGCAGGTCAACACTATGCTCCTCCAACAACAGGGGAGCAGAGTAGAGGTCGCAAGGCCTCAAGTCTTTAGCGGAAGAATGGAGCATGTGAGCGCGTTTATTAACGCGGCTTGCATATATATTAGAATGAAGATGATGGAGGAAGTAGTAATGACCCAGGTGACCTGGGTGTTATCTTATGTGCAGGGGGGAATAGCAGAGGCATGGAAAGACAATTTGATGGATGAACTGGCCAAGGGAGAGTCAGAAGTGGAAACAGTGAAGCAACTGTTTTCAAAAATTAGAAATGATTTCGGAGAAACATCAGAGGAAGAAAGAAAGATTGAACAACTGAGGACAATAGAACAGGGAGAAAGGATGTGCGACGAGTACGTCTAGGAGTTTAAAAAGGTCACCAGAGGGAGCGGCTATAAGGGACGACCTCTCATTGAAGAGTTTAAGAGAGGGCTAAATGGGACGATAAGAAGAAAACTGGCAGAAGCAGAAGAGCCCCCGACTACCATAGGAGAGTGGCAAGAAAGGGCAGTGAGGTTGGATAGGAATCAGAGGCAGAGCAGGGCAGAAAAGAGGATGTTGGGGAGAAACATAGTGCACCCAGAGGAAAATGTGCAGCCAAGAGGAGAATACACTAGAGGGTCGTATGGAGGAAAAGGAGGCCAGATAACGTGGAGAGCAGGGGCCCAGTATACAGGAAACAGGGGAGGAAATTCAACGAATAGAGGAGGATATCAATCGGGTCCATGGAGAGACCCAAATGCGATGGATGTGGATAAAGGAACGGGAGGAGATAGAAAATGCTACCACTGTGAAAAGTTCAGCCACATGGCCAGGAATTGTTGGGATAGAGGAAAAGCAAGAGTAGTGGAAACGCTGCAAGAGTTAGCAAAAGAAAATGGAGGTCAGTGAGCTCTTGGCTGGCCTCCTCAAATTTGTATAGTGTATTGCACCCAGAAAAATTGGGCAATAAATTAAATTTTACAAACAACACTGAGAGAGTAAGGGACGTGCGGCACACATTACGGCCACTAAGAGAAGTATGAATGAAAGTGGGGTTGGAAAAGTTGGAAAGTCATGAAGGGATAGCAGTGAAGGCATTACTAGATAATGGAGCAACAGGTCTGTTTATGGACACGACCTTCACTAGAGAGAAAGGGTTCAAAATGAAGAAGTTAAAGAACCTGCTATTAGTTAAAAACATGGATGAAACGGTGAATATTGGAGGAGCAATAATGCACCAAGTTGAGTGTAACATGTTCTTCAAAGGGCATGTGAAAAGAGCAAGAATAGACGTGTGTAACCTAGGAAAGATGGAAGTAATACTGGGGATGCCGTGGCTAGCAGCCCATAACCCAGAGATAGATTGGGAAAAGGGAGAGGTCAAGATGATGAGGTGTCACCCATATGTGGAAAAAGGAAGCAGAAAAAAAAAAAGAAGGAAGTAAAAAGGATAGAGAAAGATAAGGACAAGGAAACACTAAGGAAGCTGGTACCCAAAAGGTTTTGGAAGTGGAAAAAAGTCTTTGGAAAAAGGAAGTCAGAAAGAATGCCAGTACGAAAGGCCTGGGACCATGCAATAGAATTGAAGGAAGGGTTTATGCCGAAGAAGGGAAAGGTATATTCGTTATCAAGAGAAGAAAGGGAGGAAGTACAAGTATTGGTGGAGAATCAATTGCGAAAAGGGTACATTCGACCCTTCAAATCACTGTAAACGTCACTAGTACACTTTGTGGCAAAAAAGGACAGCAAAAGGAGGATAGTGCAAGATTATCACCATATAAGCTAGTAGACGATAAAAAACGAATATCCACTGCCACTTATCGCAGACATACTGAATGGAGTAGGGAAGAGGAAGGTGTTTACAAAGTTAGATCTGAGATAGGGTTACAATAATGTCAGAATTAAGAAGGGAGACAAATGGAAAGCAGCGTTCACTACGCACATTAGAGCGTATGAACCCACAGTAATGTACTTCGGGTTAACAAACTCCCCCGCCACTTTCCAGACAATGATAAATAACCTCTTCCGGGACCTTATAAATCAGGGAGACATGGCAACCTTCATCGACAACATTCTAGTAGCAACAGATACAGAGGAAGGGCACGACGAGTTGGTAGAGGAAGTATTGAAAAGGTTGGAAGAAAACGACCTGTTTGTGAAACTAGAGAAGTGCAAGTGGAAAGTGAGAGAGGTGGAATTCCTGGGAGTAGTAATCGGGCCAAGAGGAGTAGAAATGTAGAAGGAAAAGGTAGAAGGAGTGCTAAACTGGCCGGTACCCAGAAACGTCAAAGAGGTACAGAAGTTCTTGGGCCTAGCCAACTATTACAGAAGGTTTATAAAGGACTTTGCTAAGATAGCAGCACCATTACACATACTGGTCAGGAAGGAACAGAAGTAGAAATGGGAAAAGGAGCAAAAGGAAGCATTTGGAAAACTAAAAGAAGTGTTCACGACGGAATCTGTTTTAGCAATACCAGACATAGATAAAGAGATGAGAGTGGAGACAGATGCCTTGGACTATGCAACAGGAGGAGTATTGTCATTAAAAGGCGAAGATGGCAGGTGGAGGCCAGTGGCCTTTATCTCAAAGTCATTAAATGCTACAGAGTGAAACTATGAGATCCACAACAAAGAGATGTTGGCAGTTATCAGATGCCTTGAAGCATAGAGGCATTACTTGGAGGGAGCTAAACTGGAATTCGAAATCTGGATGGACCACAAAAACCTCCAGTATTTCATGATGAGCCAAAAGTTGAATTGACGACAAGTGTGATGGGCACTATATCTATCGTGATTTAACTTTACCTTAAAACACATTCCAGGAAAGAGTATGGGGAAGGCAGATAGACTAAGTAGAAGACCGGATTGGTAAGAAGAGGTGGATAAGGATAACAAAGATCAAACGCTGATCAGGCCAGAGTAGGTTAGAGAGGTAAAAACGGTAATAGAAGAAGGAGATTTAAGGAAAAAGATAAAGAAGGCACAAGAAGAAGACAAAAAAGTAGTAAAAGCAGTAGAAGAGCTAAAGAAGGCAGGGGTAAAAACATTGAGAGACGAGAAATGGGAAATAAAGGATGGAGTAGTACTAAAGGAAGAGAGAATATATATGTCAGAAGGGGAACTTAGAAGGGAGGTAATACAACTATACCACGACACCCCAGTAGGAGGGCATGGAGGAAGATGGAAGACGACAGAGCTGGTTACCAGAAATTACTGGTGGCCAGGAGTAATGAAAGAAGTAGGGAGATATGTGGATAGATGTGATGCCTGTCAAAGGTGCAAGAATTGAAGCAAAGCACCAGCAGGAAAGTTGATGTCCAACACAATCCCAGAGAAACCATGGAGTCATATTTCAGCAGACTTCATCACAAAGTTACCACTAGCTCAGGGATATGATACAATTTTGGTAGTATGTGATAGGTTTAGCAAAATGGCACATTTTATAGCCACCATGGAAAAAACGTCGACAGAGAGACTAGCAAAGCTGTTTCAGGACCAGGTATGGAGGCTGCATGGCCTCCTAGAAAGCATCATATTGGACAAAGAAGTACAGTTTGCAGCAGAAATGATGAAGGAGTAGAATAACTTGCTAGGGATTCAAATAAAACTTTCAATGGCCTATCACCCACAAACAGATAGGCAAACAGAAAGAATGAACTAGGAGTTAGAGCAGTACCTAAGGGTCTTCATCGACTATAGACAAGAACAGTGGCTAGATTGGCTAGAAATGGCAGAATTCATGTACAACAACAAAATTCACACAGCAACAAAAGCATTGCCATTCAAAGTAAACTACAGCCAAGATCCAAGGATGGGATTTGAGAGAAGAAAGAAAGGAAAGTATAAAGCAGCAGAGAAGTTCATAGAGAAGATGAGAAAGATCCAGGAGGAGGCAAAAGCAGCGCTGAGAAAAGCGCAGGAGAAAATGAAGAAGTTCACAGACAGGAAACAAGGAAAGGGCGAAGAATACAAAGTAGGGGACTTAGTACTGCTAAGTACAAAGGACTTGAAATGGCAAATGAAGGGGAGAAGATCGGAGAAGTTGATGGAATGCTTCGTGGGCCCCTATAAGATTAAGGGAATCATCTCTAGTAATGCAGTAGAGTTAGAATTGCCTAAATCTATTAGGCCCTGTAGTAAATGTAAGTAGAGTATGACTCTACAAACCACAGGTAGAGGGGCAGAAGAAGATACTACTGAAACCGGTCATTATAGAAGGAGAGGAAGAATTTGAGGTGGAAAAGATCTTGAACAAGAGAATAGTATGGGGAAAAGAAAAGTTCTTGGTATGATAGAAGGGATACACAGTAGAGGGAGACACATGGGAAAGTAAGGAAAACCTGGAAAACACAAAAGAGTTGGTAGAAGAGTTTGAGAGGGAGTATGGGGAAGAGGCAGAAGAACTTAGGCAACAGGAGCTAGAAGAAGAAGAGAAGAAATTTAGTTGGGAATTACCAAGGGAATTTATGGCTAAACTACTATATGATTGGGGGAGAAAAAGATATGAAAGAGAAAGAGAGAAGAGGTAGGACAAAAACTGGAAGTGTTGGAAAAATTCCTCAGGACGAGGAATCTTGAAGGGGGGGCCATGTTATGAGAGCCCTAGAGAGGAAAGAGTTTCCCATGCATTCAAATATCTGATCTCTAACATCAAGTCGTATAATAGGGTCAAGATATAAATAGCATGGGAAATTAGGTAATCATATCACATGACCAGATCATGTGATCATAGAATGTTCTGGAAGGACATGTGATCATGTAATAATAGGGACATAGCCACTTGTAAAGTAGTATAAGTAGGTAGTCAAATCCAATGGAGAACTCCATCGAGTTCTTCCTAAACACTCACCTCGAGTGGTCCCTAAGTCATCAAGGCTTTGTGATAACAAAGTGTTCAGGAAAGTAGAATCAGAGAGAATGCCAATGAGAAAGGTTTGGGATTATACTATAGATCTCAAAGATACATTTATACTACAAAAAGGCAGAATTTACCCATTATTCAAAAACAAAAGGGAAGAAGTCCAGAACTTTGTAGAGGATTAATTGAGAAAGAAGTATATTAGACTAACAAAATCCTCTCAAACATTGCTAGTATTTCTCATAGGCAAGAAGGATGAGAAGAAAAAAATGGTTATAGACTATCATAACCTGAATAGCCAGATGGTAAAGAATAATTACCCATTACTGTTAATCACTGAGTTAATCAACAATATAGGTGGAAAGAAAGTATTCACTAAAATGGATCTCAGGTGGGGGTTCAATATTATGAGAATAAAAGAAGAAAATAAGTGTAAAGGAGCATTTATGATACATATAGGCTCCTTCGAGCCAACAGTTATGTTCTTTGGAATGACAAACTCATTGGCCATGTTCTAGGTGATGATAAACAAAATACTAAGGGACTTAATAAACAAAGAAAAGGTAGCAGTATTTGTAGATAATGTTTTAGTAAGAACAGAAACAGAGGAAGAATATAATGAAATTGTGAAAGAAATATTGAGGAGGTTAGAAGAGAATGACTTGTATATCAAGCCAAAAAAGTATGTGTGGAAAATAAGGAAGATAGAATTTCTTGGAGTTGTCATAGGACCCAACAGAATAGAAATGAAGAAGGAAAAGGTGGATGGAGTATTAAGTTGGCCAGAGCCAAGAAATATAGAAGACATTAGGAAATTTTTGGGTCTTACAAATTATTATAAGAGGTTTATCAAGGATTTTGTGTGAGTAGCCAGGCCAATGAATATGTTAACAAGAAAGGATGTGGGGGCAAGAGCAGCAATGAGCATTTAATGAGCTCAAAGGGATTTTCACAATAAGACCAGTACTAGTATCTGTCACAAACTTCATTTAGCCATATCTCTATCAATTCTTTAACAATTCTCATGGTCTCAATGGCTACAGAAAGCCCTCAAAAAGACATTTTGATCAATGCTAATCATGTTTTGAGGCAATTAATATTGGTTGAGATATTAAGTAGATCAACTGGTAACTACTATATTACCGTTTATTAAATTGCTAATATCTCAGAAACCACCATGATCAATGCTTTGGTTCTAGGCTTAGCAAAAGCCTTCTTCATAATGCTCAGAATAAGTCTAAAACAACCTCAAGGCAATTAATATTAGTGGAGATATGAAGGCCTCAATGTTTGTACATAGACTTTATTAATTACCCATAGATAGTCATTTGTTCTTTTCTTAGAACAAAGGACAGCCTCTATATAGTTAAGTTATCACTATTTCTAGCACAAAGACACTACCATATGTAGAACAATAGATAGTAGCATGTAATGCTCTGTTCTAGTACACAGACCATTACTTTTCTGTATTTAAGGACTCATAGTCTGAGGATTAGACCTCAGACTTAACAATATCTTCTGTCACTCATCTAACTTCACATTTTTGAACTCTTTAAAGTATCAAAGCATCCATCACAAATAGTAAGTGACCTTTTGTGATAGTTTGTTAAGTCTACTGTTTTTTGTCCCCCTAGTTTCTATAAAGAACTTAGGGGTTGTGTTCATTCCAGATAAGGGTTCTGGGGCATTGAGGGTGTCTCTGTTTCTGTAAAAGGACAGAAGACTTACTAAGGGCTTAGAGTGGGTTTCTGTCAAGGACCTATCTCTATAGTAGGCTAGACCCTAGACATAAAGAGGAAGGTCTGTCTCTTAGAATGATGAGAGCAGGCTAGCTTGTGTATCACAGCTAGTCCTGAAAGACTTCAGATTTGTGTAAACATTTCTAAAAAACTCTTGCAGGTGGCTGGAACCACTCTGAGATCCCTATTCCTCCTTTATGAGCTAGTGAGAGAAACTAAACATGATGTCGACTCTATCCCCTCAAGACAGAACCTCTCATCGATGTTGAAAGGATACTTTTAGAGTAGTATAGTGTAGTTTTTCTGCCCACACACTTTATCTGCTGAAATAGGGATGTTGTGCTCACTTTTGCCCCCAAGCCATATTTGCCATTAGAAACACCAAGAAGACCCTTGTTGAATGCCTCTCACTGAAACAGGAGAGTGTAAAGGACAAGTAATTGCTAGAGAGAATTGGAATGGACCCCACTCTATCTACTAAATTATACGACAAACTCGTTGAAGCAGACTCTTGCTGGCATAAAGTAGACGACTTCTACTTTTCATTCTGTCCCCCAGAGCAATATTTTTGCAAAAACAAGAAGTTATTATGCATCAAGGAGTACAAAGAACTCCTAGAACCCACCTTGGATCACATATTATTTTTTTTCACAAAAATGAGTGAAAACAAGACCTGGGCTGAGGATCCACAGTATGACTCTCTGTGAAAATAGTTCAATCGACTACAGGATATAATCATAGAGCTAGATGAGATTGGTCACAAGCTTACAGCTAAAAAGTAGAGAGTATTAAAAGGTGCTTATAAGTATCTCAAGAATGTAGATTTTTCCAAATCAGCTACTAGAGTACCAGAAATTTGTAAAGCTCTCCTAGAGCTCAATATTACTATTCCATAGACATAATATGATTGGAATGGTACTCAGGTGTAACATAATAGCATTAAGAGGCTAAAATTGGGTATTTTTTCCTTTTATCCTCTTGAAAACATGCTCAAGAACTGTAATTAACTACTTAGAATAGATATGTCGAACTTCACCAACTTCACCATTACTGTTCCCTTTGCTGACTTCAGCACTGAAAACTGGGAAGCACTGGTCAGGGATAGCACAAACCCTGAGAATACCTCTTGGGATAAGGTTAAGATACTGATACTGCAAAATGCACATTGAGGCACTACCCATACCCTCAAAAACTATGTTGATCAGATGCTCAATAGAGCAATCAACCACTATAATGGTGCCTTGACCACTGCATATAATAGAATTGCTACTTTAGAGGCAAAAGTCACCTGTCTCTGAGGAGAGCTAACAAGGCTCCCTGGAGGAAACATTGCCTCAAAGGCCAAGGTACCAGAGCCGTCAACATTTGCAGGTTCTAAAAACAAGATGCATTTGCATAATTGGTTGAGCCAGATTGCTCTATACTGTTTGGTATCCGGTATCACTATAGATGATCAGAAAATTATATATGCCCTTACCAGATTACGTGCTCCCACCAGTATATATATGAAGTTGTATTATGATAAGGTGCAAGCAGGACAAAGTGTTGAATCCTGGGGCAACTTTGTCCAAGAACTAAAAAATATTTACAGACAATAAGATGACAAGAAGAGAGCGAAGAAGGAATTAATGGTGCTCTGGGTCAACAAAGTCCTAGCAAAGAAGAACTTTGTCAAGTATACTGAATGATACAGAACATTGGCAAGGATTATCAACTATAGTGATGAAGTTCATATCAACAAAATGAAAGAAGTCATTCCTGATGAGCTGCGAAATACACTTGTCATATATGAAATTACAAATCAATCTCCCAAGATATGGGATGACTATCTGAAATTGTTAATGTAAGCATATAAGGCCTTATATCCAGACAAGGCCCAGGGTGCAATATTCAGTCTAGAGGCAAATGGATAGAAAAGTGAAGGAAAGAAGGACCCAGATGCAATGGAAATAGATGAGATTCAGAAAAAGAAAGAGAAGAACTTGCAATACTGCTAGATATGCACTGGAAAAGGCTTTAAAAATAAGACAAAATCACATAATACTGTAGACTGTTACAATAAGCCTAGCAATGAGGACAAACATCCTCATAAAACCTCTTCTTAGAAACCATCTCCACCAGGTCCAAGTAAAAATAAAAATCAGTTGTTTAGAGCACAGCTGATGAAGCTGTTGGAGAAAGATAGTGACGACCTAAAATCTCCTCCTGAGGATGTCAGTGTTAATAGTGTATCAATTGAGGAAATCCCTGATCCTGTTCCTCCAAGTGGGAAGAGAAAGAGGACTCCTAAATTGGATTTTCCCTTGGGACTGTAGAGTATAATGTCTATGATCTACAGTCAGAGGATAGTATGCCCTCAATTAGCTCGCAAAAATCAGAAGTAATACTGGAATCTTATAATAATATAGTGCACAACAAGACTATCTCCTTTAAAATTCCAGTTACACTTTGGGTATACAGCAAAAAAGTACACACCGAGGCTTTAGTTGATTCGAAAGCTACCATGAACTTCGTTAACAGAGTCATTGTGGAAAATAATAACCTAGTAATATATAAACTAGCAAATCTGTATTGTGTAATCAATGTAGATGGCACTCCCAACAAGGCAGGACAAATAACAGAGTATGTCTGAGCTTATGTAGAAATTGGATCTCACAAGACAACCCAACACCTCTTTGTCACCAACCTAGGGAATAAGGAGATGATGATTGGCTACTTATACTTGTATAAGCATAATCCAAATATCGATTGGCAAAAAGATCAATGGAAGTTCACCAGGTGCCTGGATACATATGCTAGTAAAGTCCATAAAACACAAGATGTAGAAGCAGGAGCTAATGAGCTTCACCTCGAAATGGATGTCAGCGAATTCCCCTCATTGAACAACATAGGAGATAAGAACCCCAACAACCATATTCTTAGCTGGACAAACACAACTAACCCAGGTAGTCATCAACAGGCAATGATGATTGCAACTATACTCAACAATTGAGACCAATATGGGGACTCAGATTGTGAAGACACAAAGACCTGGAAGGCTCATGTACTAGAATGGTTACATGAGTATGGAAATGTGTTTTCAAAACATAAGTCAGAGAGAATGCCATTACGGAAACTGTATGACTATGCTATTGACTTCGTGAAAAATGCAAAGCTTCCTAAGCTAGCAAAGGTCTATCTATTATTTCTAGCAGAAAGAAACTCTCTTGACACATAGATCAATGAAGAACTCAGAAAAGGTTATATCTGTCCATCTACTAGCCTGATAGTAGCTCCATTCTTCTTTGTAAAAAAACATGATGGAAGCTTACGATCTGTTGATGGGGATCAAAAGGTTTGATCAAGAAACAAAGGTAAAAGTGAGGTCAAAGAGACGAAATCTCCAAGCTGCTTCACAATTGTGTACTAAACAAGTAGGCACTAGGGAGATAAATCAAATAATAGAGAGCTTACTGAAGGTAAAAATCCAAAGAATAACCAAAACATATCAAATAGAAACCTAAGAAGAAAAGAACTGTTTTTAGTATCCACTTAAGTGAACCCTCACCGTAATAGGATCCCTAAGGCACGTGTTCATCTTGTGCCATGACACTACTGCCCTTACCTAGTCTAGTAGCCTGGCTTGCCATTGATATAGTAGTACTATCTAGAACTTCTGTGCTGTCGTATGGGCTCTTCTTCAACTGACTGTACAACTAGAAGCCGACTCCAATGACATATAGCAAGTGGTTAGCTCCTAGCATAAGTGAATGCCCAGGTCCATTAAGGCTTGAGTCTCCCTTTGAGGGAAGTTTTATAGAGTTTTTATAAAGCAGACACAAAAGAAAAACCTCAAATCACTCAGAATAGCCTTTCAGCTCTAGAGCAATAGAGGGAGAGACGATGGGGGTGGAAAGTCTTTTTTCCTCTCTGTGCCCTAGAGTATTTTATTAGGATTACAAAGCAATAATACAACAAAAGAAAAGAAACAAAGAAAACTCCCAAATTCCCAAAGATAGTAAGAATAAAATAATGAGATGGTACCTCTCCCGATCACTTGGCTACCACTTCCCACTCCTCTAATCCTACTCTGGGGGTTCTTCTCTAAACATTGGATGGCTCTCGAGCCTTTTGCTAGGCTATAGAGAGAGACAATGATCTTGAGTCGTCTTGCTCTCGAGCGCATTGTTTTTATCAAACAGCTCTTCTTCTATCTCTCTATCTGATTTCTCTTCCTGACCTCTCTAGTTCTTCTACTACTCCTCTATACCTCATCACATCTTCGAGCCTCAGTCTTCTTCTGTTATGTTTGCGATACAGCTCTCAAGAGGACTCGTCTTGCTAGTTCTTGCTATAATTAACCATCAGCAATGATGGCCCTGCTCTAATGGTAACCTAAACATTATAAATAAGTGACTGCTGCCAAGATATGATGTCATCCTTATAGAAAACAATCTTCTAAGGTCCTTTCCACTCTCAAGAGCACTCTAGAGGGGAGCTCTGTTATAAATCTGTTATGAAATTCTCTGGACAATCTCTATGAGGTTTCTGTAGTGGTGGTCACAGCCACTACTCTGCTACTCAAGTGGTGTGCTCGAGTCCACAACTGGGTGTCTAGGAAACATCTCTGGGAGGCCAAACTCATCTCTCGAGCTAGTTATTCTTGTGATTATGGTGAAAAATATCACTTTTATTACCTAAATGGCTGTCTGGCATGACACCATCATGGACTATAAAGCCCTTAATACAATTACCATCAAAAATTGCTATCCAATCCCTAGAATAGCTGACTTGATTGAATCACTCAGCAAAGCCTTAATCTTTACCAAAATTGATTTGAGGTGGGGATACAACAATGTTCACATCAGAGAAGGGGATAAATAGAAAATGGCATTTATCACAAGATGAGGCCTCTTCGAGGCAACTGTTATGTATTTTGGGTTCTCCAATGTACCAGTGACATTCCAAAGTATGATGAACGATATACTTGGAGATTTTATTTGCATTAGGTTAGTAATGGTGTATTTAGACGACATTTTAATATTTGGGACATATTTGAAGGAACATAGGCAACTGGTCAAAGAAGTGCTGAAAAGACTTCAATTTAATGATCTTTACGCTAAAGCAGAGAGATATTTCTTTGAACAAAGTAATATCAAATATTTGGGCATAATAATATTGGAAAATAAAGTATAGATGGATGAAGAGAAACTTTCAGAAGTTCTAGAGTAACCAGTACCGACAAAAGTCAAGCAAGTACAAGCATTCTTAGGCTTTGCAAATTTCTATTGTAGGTTCATTGAGAACTTTGCCAAGATGTCAAAATCACTCTCTGACTTGACCAAGAAGGATTGTACCTGGAATTGGGACATTGAGCAACAAAATGCTTTTGAGGCACTGAAAAAGACCTTTACCACAGCTCCAATCCTAAGAATACCAAATGACAAAGATCCCTTTAAGTTATCTACTGATGCTAGCGACTTTGTAATAGGTGCAGTCTTATCATAAAAAGATATGCAAACCAACTTGTAGCACCCAGTGGCTTTCTTTTCCAAATTGTTAGATGTCCATGAAAGGAACTATGAAATCTATGACAAAGAGCTACTTGCAGTAATTTGGGGACTAGAGGAGTACAAACATCATTTGGAAGAACACCTACATAAAATTGAGATCTGGTCAGATCATCAGAACCTCACATTTTTCAGGACAACTCAAAAGCTGACCAGGAGGCAAGCAAGATGGGCATTATTCATGACTCGTTTTGACTTTGTACTCTATCATAAACCAGAAAAGACGATGCAGACAGAGGACCCCTTGTCTAGACAAGCAGATCATGAGATAAGGATAGACCTTGATAATACGAACCAAGTGTTGCTAAAACCTAAGTTCTTTGCTATCAACGCATTAGAGGCTACTTATGAATCACTAATAAATGACGAGACAATTCTAAAGGAGGTTAAAGCTATACTCTTATCGGATAAAGTCACTAAAGACTATAAGTCATTACTTAAGTCCGGTCCTAGAGAATTCAAAAAATCCTTGTAAGACTGGAACTATGAGAGTAGACTACTCCTGTACAAAGGGAAAATCTATATCCCTTATAGTATAGAAGATACTTTGTGACAACAGATCGTTCAAATATACCACAATTTGCCATCTGCCGGATACCTAGGTTGGTAGAAGACCTATGAGTTAGTCTCCAGAAATTACTAGTGGCCTGGGATGACTACATTTGTCAAGAAATATGTTATGGGTTGTGATATGTGTCAGCAGATGAAAAATTGCCCACAGCAACCTTTTGGACTACTTGTGCCTAACAAGGTGCCTAACGGGCCTTGGGAAATAATCTCTATGTACTTAATCACTCAATTGCCAGAGTCAAATGGTTACAATGCTATCTGTGTAATTGTCGACAGGCTTACCAAAAGAGCTCATTTCATTCCTATTAACAATCAGTTTTCATCCAAGGATATGGCACAGTTACTTTATGACAAGGTTTATTCATTGCATGGACTGCCCCTACAAATCATTTCAGATAGAGGAGTACAATACTCAGCCGAGCTATTCCAAGAATAGTGCAAAATTTTAGAAATAGAATCTACTATGTCGACAGTATACCATCCACAAATAGATGGACAAACAGAACATGTAAATCAGGCTCTAGAGCAATATCTTAGGTGTTATGTTAATTACAATCTCAGTAATTGGTCAGATCTACTACCAAGTGCAGAATTCACATACAACAATCAAGCATATGAAGGAATTAAAGAAAGTCTATTCTACCTTGAATATGGCAGACACCTGAGAGCAGGTCCAATTTTAGTCAAAGAGTCACCACAAAGGGGCTTGAATGACCTAACGTATAAAAGACATGAAGCCTTAGAGTAGGCAAAAGCAGCTCTTACTCTTGCAGCAGAAAGAATAAAGTGGTACTATGACAAGAAAGTCCAAAGTGTCCCATTTAAAGTTGGCAACAAAGTTCTACTCAATTTGAAGGATTACCAGACTACAGAGCAAGCATTATGACCCCAGTACGAAGGACCATTTGAAATAATAGAAAAGTTGTCCTTGGTTACATTTCAGCTTAGGATGCTACCTTGCTACCGAGTACTGCACCCAGTCTTTTATGCAAGCAAGTTAACTCAGTACTCTGAATCCACCATCCGTGGTCAGAAAGCCACTCCCCCACCACCGACCTTGATACAGGGCCAGGAAGAATGGGAGGTAGAAAAAATTCTGGACTTACAACAAAGCCATGGGAAGAACAAATACCTTGTCAGATGGAAAGGATACACTCAAGGAGACAACACATGGGAACCTGAGAATAATTTACAAAATGCAGGTGAAAAGCTGCAGGAATATCTTCAGAGTATACCAAAAATTTAGATAACTTCTCAATAGAGCTCGAACCAAGAGAGGAGATAATGTCACAAACTTCATTCAGTCATATCTCCACCAATTCTTCGACGATTCCCACGGTCTTAAAACCAGCCTAAAGCCCTTAGAAAGACCTTTCGATTGATACCAGTTACGTCTCGAAGCAATCAATAATGGCCGAGATATTAAGCAGATCAACTAGTAACCACCATGTTACTATTTATTAAATTGCTAATATCTCAGAAACCACCACGATTGATGCATCGGTTCTAGGCTCAGCAGAAGCCTTCTTCATAATGCTCAGAATGAGCCTAGAACAACCTCAAGGCAATTAATATTAGTAGAGATATGAA
>Ga0153970_1000073_pt1 | contig 15788 bp, 13 predicted proteins | sample TSGA054MetaG_FD_102280 | JGI IMG/M metagenome (GOLD analysis project Ga0153970, IMG submission 102280) | Attine ant fungus gardens microbial communities from Georgia, USA - TSGA054 MetaG | ecosystem: Host-associated > Fungi > Mycelium > Unclassified | place: USA: Georgia, George L Smith State...
ACTACATAGGGAAGACCACAAGAATCAGTAGGGAGGACCATGCATAGTATAGGGAAGACCACTGATAGACAATAAATTAAATAGGGAGGACCACAAGGATCATAGGGAAGACCATAAGTAAATAATGTGCTACATAGGGAAGACCACAAGGATTAATAGGGAGGACCTTGCCTGCTATAGGGAAGACCACTGATAGACAATAAATTAAACAGGGAAGACCACAAGGATCGTAGGGAAGACCATAAGTAAATATTGTATTAGGTAGGGAAGACCACAAGGATCAGCAGGGAGGACCATGCATGCTATAGGGAAGACCACTGATAAACAATAAATTGAACAGGGAGGACCACAAGGGTCATAGGGAAGACCATAAGTAAATATTGTAGTTGATAGGGAAGACCACAAGGATCAGTGGGAAGACCATGAATAAAAATACATTGGACTCGCAGGGTCATCACAGAACATCACTAACATTGCATTGTCAAAAGACTACCAGTTTACAATCCAACTTCGATATTGCAAAATGATCAACATTAAATCAGTCCACTGTCATATGACAAACAACAAAACATAAAGCATAAGTCATAAGGTTTCAAATGGGTGTTTGCATAGGCATAGTGGCTTGAACACGAGTCTTCAGAATACGATGAGTAAGGGAGGTCATAGGCAAGTAATAGCATAAATCACGACATGGTAGCTAGCAGCACGGTTGAGATCAGAAAATATGAATCGCAATTGCAAACGCTGTAAACATCAGTTAGACTCAAATTCATACTCATCTACCGGAGCAAGTAAACGGCGATCCACTGGGCGGGTATGAGTAGAATGCACACGCGAGTGATATTGGTGCGGGGGTGGAGAGCCCTCAGAGTAGGGCACGACTGATGAACGAGATGGTAGATGACGATCGTGTGGCTGAGGACGACTAAGGGAATAACAAACAGTTAACACTGTAAAATTCGCAACATAACAACGACGTACTTATGACCAAGGGTGGACCTCACATCCATATTTGCCCTGTCCTGCAACGTGAAAGGTATGTGAGAATAAGACGAAGGTAGGTTGAAACAATACATACATTGATCCTGCTCCGATACCTCTCCTCCACCATTCCAGCCTCAACGTCATCAGCTTCCCCCACAGTTTCATAATCATCACGAGCCCGTTTCCGAGTGGCTAGCTCAGAGGCCATTGAGCGGCGGATATCTTGACGTAGGTGGTTGTACTGGTATCGTCCTGCAGTCCCATAAGGCGATGACGGTGGTGGCGGAGACGATGGTGGGAGATTATCACACTCATCTGGGTGAATGCTGTCGTCCGAGAGCTCGTCATAGTCGGTGTGTATAGGAATAGGTGCATTGGAGCGCGAAGCCCCATGTTGTGAGCGAGGAGCCCGATAGTCAGAGCGCGGAGCTGCAGTTTGCAAGCGCGAAGCTTCCTGGTGAGAGCGGTCAGAGCGCGGAGCTGCAGTGTGCAAGCGCGGAGCTGCGGTTTGCAAGCGCGAAGCTTCCTGGTGAGAGCGCGAAGCTCCTGGGTGAGAGCGCGAAGGTCCTTGGCGAGAGCGCGAAGCTTCCTGGTGAGAGCGGGAAGGTTCTGGGCGAGAGCGCAAATCTTCCTGGTGAGAGCGCGAAGCTTCTGGGCGGGAGCGCGAAGCTACCTGGTGAGAGCGCAAATCTTCCTGGTGAGAGTGCAAATCTTCCTGGTGAGAGCGCGAAGCTTCTGGGCGGGAGCGCGAAGCTTCCTGGTGAGAGCGCGAAGCTTCTGGGAGGGAGCGCAAAGCTTCCTGGTGAGAGCGCGAAGCTTCTGGGCGGGAGCGCGAAGCTTCCTGGTGAGAACGTGAAGGTTCTGGGTGGGAGCGCGAAGCTTCCTGGTGGGAGCGTGAAGGTCCTGGCTGAGAGCGCAACGAGTGCTCAGCGCCTGAGTTCGGAGACTCTTCACCAGTGATGGCCAGTTGCTTGCGAGTAAGGTGGGGAGGGAGGTCCTTGATAAATTTCTCTGAGTCTTTAAGACGACGCAGAATGACGCCATCTGTGTCAATGACAAGAGGGATTGAGTATACCTCACGAGACCATGTGGCGATGTCTGATAGCTGAACTATAATGTAAAAATATTAGCTTATGTAGGGTGCGGACTACCTGAAAACGCACGAGGGCTCCAATCCTGAATAGATAAGATGACGTCGGGCTCCTCCACGACCGCACCCCGGGTTCTTCGATTCTCGTTGGACTTCTTGGATTTACCTTTCCGTTTTGTCGTCGTGGCTTTCTCTGTATCGTCCTCGTCCTCGTCTCGGCCCAGCTCAGCCTCATACATTTCACCAAGATGCTTCCTGAGATAGGGACCCACCAAGGCGCGTAACTGACTTGCAGACAGTGATTTGAGATCGAAATCAGGGCCAGGGGGCGGAACTCCTGCTGGCCAGTCATGGATGCAAAGTCGCGTAGAATAAAGGATATCGAGCATCGTCATCCACCTGCTGTTTGATGTTTTAGAGGGTCGACCAGCAGCAGCTATTGAAAAAATGTGAGCACACCAACAACGGAATCAGGTAAGACACCAACCAAATGCTTCACTGATGATTATAGGCGCAACCATGCGATTTCTATCCCTGGCAGATTTGCCATTGCGCAAGAGGGGAGCATTGGGGGCTACAACAGGTGGGGGCAGAAAACTGAGACTATTGCCTTCTGCTTGCGCAGCCTCCAAGTCCTTGTATCTGTAATGCATTCGCGTATATTAGTATCACACCCCCCTAAAAAAAGCAGAAAAAACACACTTAAGGATTGTAGTGCACTCATCTATCAAGCGCTTTACATCTACTTGTCGAGCGTCAATGAGGGCCTTCACCATATTAGACCCCGCAAAAATGCCAGAGGCCTGGCGACCAGATTCCTCATCTCCTGGATAAATGGTGATACCAGCGATATGAATTCCGTGGGTGCGGTACCAATATGAAGCCTTTCAAAGACTAAGTCACCGGCCAAGGTCAGTCGCCAAAGAACACTCACCGATTTCGCAAACGCTTCACGAACTGTTGTCATGAGACTGGATGACTCGCGTGATGATAGATCCTCAGGAATAGCGACCACATCATTGAAATATTGTCGGATTTCCTTCCATAGAGATGCATGTTTAGGATCTTTGTGCGGGTGGGCATAATAGTGCGCCTTTTGCTTGACTTTCCATGATGCCAAGTTCGCTGTAAGGTCATTAATAAACATCGAAACAACCATGAATATAATAACATACGTTCTTTGGACGGGGGTAGTACAGTCGGGAACCAGGCTTCATGCTGGTTCCAGGCAGATACCTTGCGAGTTGCCTTCGTCGCCAGTCCTGCCTCGATAAGAATCACCCTCCTATGTTTCCCAAACTCTTTTCCGATTGCAGCTGCTTCGGCCATAACCCTTTTGCCAAATTCATCCGCTTTCAAAACACCTTCTTTGGACAGTCTTCCTGCTTTATGTACGGTCTCGTCGTCATCTTCAGACGTGCCTTCCACTTCGTAGCCCTCGGTATCGTCGTCGCAGTCGTCTGCAACCGCTGGTCCCTTCTGCTTTTCCTTTGCAGACAGTCTGAATGGCCGTGCGGGATCTGCAGCGCGTTCTGCTCTCTTTCGCTTTTCTTCAAGTGCCGCCCAGTCGCTGTCAGAACCAGAGCTCTCTGCGGGTTCGCTGTCATGGTCAGGAGCATATGATTTGTGGGCACCAGATCTACGCGGGCGAATGGTTGTGGTCACAACTACAATAAGATATATTAGTTGCGTACTACAAAATATATAATGAAACTTACCTGCAGCCTTCTCCCGTTCACTCGTCACTGCAGTACCGTCACATTCACCATCAGATGAAACTGCAATAAAACGCGTTGGTTGTGTACTATGGGATATATAACAAACTTACCTGCATCTCTCTCCTTTTCATTCGTTGCTGCAGTACCACCACGCTCATCGACGCATTCACCATTGGACGAAACTGCAATTAAATACGTTGGTTGTGTACTATGATATATATAACAAAACTTACCTGCATCTTTCTCCTTTTCGTTCGTCGCTGCAGTATCACCACGCTCATCGACGCATTCACCGTCGGATGGAACTGCAATAAAATATGTTGGTTATGTACTACAAAATATATATATATATAAAACTTACCTGTATCTTCCCCCCCCTCGTTCGCCGCTGCAGCACCACCACGTTCATCGCCACATTCACCGTCGGACGAAGCTGCGATATATGGTGTTAATTCTTTACTACAAAATGTATAATGAAACTTACCTATAGTCTCTTCTCTGTCGTTTATCACTGTAGCACGTCAATATTTAAATTTATCCTGTGGATAAGTAAAAACACATACCTGCATCCTCATCAACATCCACATTGCCAATTATAGCACCATCTTCCCCGGGACCAGCTGGAGAACAAGAGTTAATGAGAGTTGATAGCGAGTAAGACCGAAAACCTACCTGATGGCCCTTCGCCATCTGCGCCATTCGTGGAACCATCGGCGGAGAACTCCGCCTGCATCAGCGCACTAGCATGAGCATTCACGTCACTGGACTTCTTCCTGGTAATTGACGAGCGTCTGGCGAAGTTAGAAAAGAACATTTCCTCTTCAGCAGATGATGTCATGGGACCAGAACGTTCGGACCTTGGAAGGGGACGAGCCTTGGGTCGGGGACGCGGCTGTTGTCAAGTTAGGAGATGATTAAACAATAATTATACACTTACATGGTCTTGAGTTTGGACATCCATGACAGACTTCGGGCCAGCGCGAGAGCGAGTTTGCTTTCGCGTAGTACGTTTAGAGGCCTTTAGCAATTAGCAGTAATTGCGGTTAAAATAATAAGTGACACATTACCTGGTTGTTATCGGTATCAGATTCGGTAGCAACTTGGTCCTTGGACGCGTAAGTGCGGATATAGTTGCCCGGTGGTGGGGCTTTGGTCTGACGCCCCGAGCGGGTAACAGAAGGCATTTGAAACAGCTTCCAACGATCACGAAGATACCAGGAAGATAAGTTGAAGAACACGAAGTTGCTCAACAGCTTTATTTCACCGACACGAAGTCAGGTAAGGATACGAAGAATGTGAAAGATTTGAGAATGTTAGAGTGAATATGTAGAGCGGGCTTGAAATTTAGAGGGTGTCTAAATATTGCATCCGCATCGCATTATATACAGCGGTCAGACTCTATAAAGATAGTTAATGGATTAATTAAATAATTATATGAAATGGAAAGGAATGGAATTTACTTATGTATCAAGATGTCACCCCAAAAGTAAATGGTGACCCTTACTCAGGGATGTGTCACGGTGATATGACGGAGCCAAAATAGCGGTTGAAGGACCGGGAACAGAAGGCAAGTAGAATAGTGTGAATGGATCGCCATAATACGCAGGTGGTGGAGAAATTGATGACGAGGTTGAAGGTCCTGTTGATATAGATGCTTTAAGACTTTATGTTTAAGAATTTGGCGTGTTCTCACTTACCCACTAGATTATAGTCGCTCAAATCCAGACAGTGAAGAAGGGCTTCGTTGGATCGGGTCCCTACCCTACCTACATCCTCCCGTCTTCCTCTAAGACTTGACTGAAAGTAAGGATGAAAGAAAGAAAGAGCGCAACGCACCAGATAGAGAACAGATGTAAGGCACTCTCGAGGAAGATCTTCAACCCTATTGGCGCAGTAACGAATGAGCAGCCAGGGCGACCCTCCAGGCACGCAGTCTAAGAGTGATGGATCAGCAACACGAAATCAACTGATCAGGATACGAACAGCACGAAGCCAGTTCAGGGGGAGAGACAGTAAAGAAGAGCCCTCACCCATCCACTAATCCCTTCCCACCTCTACCAACGGGAACGATTACTGCACCGTCACAAGGCCAGCGATATCCATTTGGCTAGGCAGTAGAGGCGCCTCGCCTCACCCATCCACTAATCCCTTTCCACCTCTACCAACGGGAACGATTACTGCACCGTCACAAGGTCAGCGATATCCATTTGGCTAGGCAGTAGAGGCGCCTCGCCTCACCCATCCACTAATCCCTTTCCACCTCTACCAACGGGAACGATTACTGCACCGTCACAAGGCCAGCGATATCCATTTGGCTAGGCAGTAGAGGCGCCATTAGGACCTCCTGCTCCATTTGTGGGGGATGGTGTTCGAAAAGAACATGTGAGAGCATATCAGTACAAGTAGATAAGAGGACAATATGATTACACACCGATGAAAGACTGAAAGTGAGAATGAAAGAAAGAAAGAGAGAGAGCAACGCACCAGATAGAGACCAGATGTAAGAAGGCACTCTCGCGGAAGATCTTCAACCCTATTGGCGCAGCAACGAATGAGCAGCCAGGGCGACCCTCCAGACACGCAGTCTAAGAGTGATGGATCAGCAACACGAAGTCAACTGATCAAGATAAGAACGGCACGAAGCCAGTTCAGGTGGAGAGAGGGCCAGGAGTTGGGAGTCGGGAGTCCAGGGCGGCGACGATCTGATGAGGAGGAGGGACGAGAGAGGGGGAAAGGACCATGTGAGGAGAGAAAGGGACGATAAGTGGCAGGAGGACGATGGAGACAGTAGTGACTGTGATTGGGACTTTCCCACAATTGAACTCGCGACACACATTCAGTCGGAACTTCATTTGGGATTTTCCCACTTTGTCAATTGCTTACACTTTCCATCTACTACCGCTGCTCACCATCCTTTCTCTCCTCCTGTTGTCCTTTTGCCCCTCTCTCGTCCGTCCGTCTGTCCTCCTCGGATCGTTGCCGCCCTCGACTCCCGACTCCCAACTCCCGGCCCTCTCTCCACCTGAACTGGCTTCGTGCCGTTCTTATCCTGATCAGTTGACTTCGTGTTGCTGATCCGTCACTCTTAGACTGCGTGTCTGGAGGGTCGCCCTGGCTGCTCATTCGTTGCTGCGCCAATAGGGTTGAAGATCTTCCGCGAGAGTGCTTTCCTTACATCTGGTCTCTATCTGGTGCGTTGCGCTCTTTCTTTCTTTCATTCTCGCTTTCAGTCTTTCACCGGTGAGTATACATATTCATCTCTTATCTACTTCTACTGATCTGGGGCCCTCACATGTTCTTTTCATGACTTCGCTGCTCTCATCATGAGCAGCGACACAAACTCTCACGATTATATTCCACACCGTGACACAAGGTACGTTGACTTAGCTTTCGTTATGGACATGCGCTTATGATTTGTAGCATTCATCATGCCCAATGCTCTAACATTGTTCAAGTCAAATTGCAGCGTGGCAGACGGTACATACTTCCCAACCTCTCTCTGACACGCGTTGACGCTGATGCTCACAACAGCTTGGTTACAAGCTTTCGATGCCCGCGCTGTCGCTGTGCAGGGCAATTTGGTCATCACAACGCCCAACATGCATTTCGTTCCAGAGTTTCACCATTTCGAAGAAGAAGACCTACAAGCTCGTGCAGATGGTCGCTTCGGCGTTATCGATTGCTTCCAGTGGCCTCAATCCTATGACGATGCTTTTTGTCATGCTGTTTGCATTCCTCGAAAGGAGGCATTTCCATTCCCGCACCAGTTGCATTGGGCTTGGTTCACTCCTACCCAGGATGACCTTCAGCCCATTCCAGGGAATTCATTTCCTGTAGGTACGCTGGCGCCTGATAAGGTTGATGGCTTGCGATCCCTTCTCAAACTGGCAGAGCAACGAGTTCGGGATTATAGAAACGATCAGCCGGACAGAGGTCGCGTTATTTACAGTCGTCTCCTGTGTCTCCGTCATGCCATTGCACGGTTGAAGTCTCACCCCCTTACTTTTCGAGATCTTCTCATTTTTGTCACCGATACTCAGCGCCTCTTTCTCGACATATACTCCTATATCGACTGGGTACTTGTCGCTCAACCTCGTACTACTCTCGGCGTTCGCCATGATGTTAACGGAGAATGGATGGGGGGTTTCGCACAAAGCAGCGACACCTGTGACAAGTTATTCTCTGCTGGTGTTCCCGTTTGGTATGTCCGTGCAAGCGCATACATACCCCCAAACATGAAGGTCGTTGAACCTGTTTTACTCTCGCGACCTGATCACATCGTTATTTCCATGTATGCGGAGGGCAGGCGAGTCCGCCCATTTGAAGTCATATATCGTGGTCCAGGTGGTTGCAGTCGTCATACACACATTCGCCGCCTATATGCAGGCACGACACACCAAGACCCCGAGCACGACAAATCCTCTCAGCCATCGTCCAGCTCGAGTCGTCCTCCTGCTCCTAAATCATCTACTCTTGGCAAGGCGCCTAAACAAAAAGGCAAACAACGGCACCAGCCTTGTAAGTATCTTTCGTTTTTCTTTGTGTGTTGCATGCTCACGCAATTTTCAGACTCAATCAATGCTCGCCCTGCCCAGTCAGGTGAATCCAGGGACAAGTGGAAAGATCCCGAGACGCCTTACCTCCCACCGCCGATCGTGCTTTGGGAGACTGCCATGAAAATTACCATCAAAGACCAGTCTCGCGTTCACACACCCTACGTTATCGATCGGGGGTATAGATTCCCCGAGCCCGCTCTCCTCCTCGGCCCCAAGCTACCCGAACGTCTGCAACTATACCTTGCTAATTGGCTTGCCGCTCGTCCGCTGTGGATTGGGCGAGTTGATCATGATCCTCCTCGCGCTTATCCCGCTCCTCAGCTCTGGCGCGATTTCCTCGGTAGTGCCCCTTCTGCCCAACCACAATCTTCCAAAGGGAAAGAGTCGGATACGAAGAGTCTTACGGCCACCGAGAAAGGGAAGCGAGCAATGCGGGACTTGTTCGGTGATGACCTGTTGGAAACTCAGGGCGATATATTTTCACCGGAAGGAGTTGTTGAATTTCGGGGTGAACGAGTCCCCATCGCTAATCTTGCCGCCCCTCCTGTGCTTCTAGTCCAGAAGATCACATGGGAGTTGTTTGAACTTGGCTTTCGGTACGAGTTGAGGGATCTCGATCGTTACTTGGCACGGCGATGCTGGGATAATGATCCAGTCGGTCGTGAGCAGCTCCTCCATAGCATCTTCCCGGGTGACGCTGGTTTAGTGATGTGGTCGGAGCCGTTTCCGCTGGAGAACTATGGATTGTGGAACAACACTTTGATGGGTTGTCTTCCTTACCTGGAGAGTTTCCGGCGACTACTTTGCGATTGGGATGACGTGCCGCCTTGTCTTACGACCCCACTGACCCCGGACAATTTCACAGATACGAGGTCTTGGGAAGTCAGGCGTGCGGCGACAATGTTTTACGTTCAAACATTCTTTGACTATTTCGGCAGGCCTCCCATCGTACCTCACTCGCTCCCCATGCAATCATGACCTCGTACTTTTCTCGTATTGTCTTTTGTCTGTAGCAGCATTTTTCAGTTTGATTACCTCATAATTGTTTGTTAGATTGATGTTGCCGTGTTCCTGTTAGTTGAGCCTGCGTGACACGGTGAGTCACACTACCCCCAGCGTTATTGATGTTCCTGTGCAGGACACTCCACTGCTCGGCTTGGAAGGGCCACCATATGCACACCAAAATCACCTCAGACAGCTACCGCAGCGACCATTACGACATTGAAATGCGGATGATGAGAAGATGTCCGACTGTGTAGGGTCGAGTTACTCTTTCGGCTTGGGTTCGTGTGTGTCCACTGGTCCCTAGCCCAAAGGACGCGGATCACGGATATTTGCCTTGAGAGCTTTGTCTTCCAACTCCCAGTGCACTTTACCTCTTTTGATTTTTCCTTAGTCATCTACTCCGTCCACCCAGCGTCCATCACCACCACTCACCTCCATTGAACTCTCCCTGACCACCCAGTGTCTACAACCGTTAATCACTGTCATCGTCTATTGGACTGCGTGTCCGTGGACTGACATCTTCAATTGACTTCGCGTCGTTGTTTTATTTCGTGCAAGACTTCGGGTCTTAGCTCCGTCCACCCAGCGTCCATCACCACCACTCACCTCCATCGAATTCTTCTGGACTGCGTGTCTTTTTCTTTCGTGTAAGACTTCGGGTCTTAGCTCCGTCCACCCAGTGTCCATCACCACCACTCACCTCCATCGAACTCTCCCTGACTGCGGGTCGGTCCATTCAGTGTCTGCAATCATTAATCACTGCCATCGAACTCTTTTGGACTGCGTGTCCGTGAACTGACCATCGTTGCTTTTTCTTTCGTGTCAGACTTCGGGTCTTAAGGAATTGCGCGATGGCGGTCCGCCGTCCGAAGCCTCGACGTCGTAAAGCAACCACCCTCGATTTACCATCACCTTCGTCGATACAACAGCCGACCACCATCATTTGTGAACCTTCGATGGTCAAGGCATGGAAACGCCCCCGCGAGACTAAGAAACTCAACCTCTATCTTCCTGGACCGCCTCCTGTCTTGGTTATGCCAGGACGACGACACTTAGCACAGCAAAATTTACCTCGTTCATTGTCTATGTCTAGGACAGAACTAGAACAGGAGGACGACGAAGCTATCATTCCATTCAGCGACTCCCTACATTTCTCTAATGACCCTGATCCTCGTCGTCTCACCAGCTCGCAGAAAAAGGTCAACCAATGGCGCAGATGGTCGGAAGATGTCATTCCGCGCATGGTAGTGCCCTATCTATCATATATCAAGGAGACTTCATCGTTACGCCATGCCAACGTACCAGGAGAATGCTGTCGGAATGATGGAAATTGCGAAGCTGGGTGCAGAACTCGTAGTATCAAGGTTGCATGTGTACTTTTCAACGGTATGTTGTCATCTTTCTTGTCTTCTAACATTGGTCTGATGTACATTACAGCTTTTGAAGAAATCACCATCTTCTCCTGCCCTTGTTTTCCCGCCCCGCTTCAGCTTCTTCGTCGTGGCCTTTTTCCATGTGCACCCATGGCTCCCACTCTGGCTGTGGACTTACGAGTTCTCGAGTTCGTACGCCTCCTCTTCGTTCGGCAGTCCCCCAACCAAACTGCTTGGTGCGATACACTGGAGACCTTTCTTGATGGAATGAAATACAAGTTGGCATCGAAGGTCGGTATTTCCCTGCTCACGGTTGCACCTGTGCACTTAACCTTCTTTCAGAATAGCTTGCGGCGTCGCTTCAGCAATGCGTTTCACTGGTACCGGGTCTTGACTGTGTTTGCTCGGGACCGCATCTCTACCCTTATCACTGATGCTCGGAAGGACGGTTCTCGCGTGGACCAGCCTAGTGAGTATCTTCGTTCGCGATGCCCACTCTGTTTCGGAGGGAACGACTGGCGAAACAAAATGAGAGATTCTCCATCCGATATGTGCGTCATTTATTTTATTATGACTCTGCTGCACCAGTTGACCATTTCCAGGCCGGGTATTATTGTTTGCATCGACGCGTGCTTCACACAAAAACGTTCCACAAATCCTCGTGGTGCTACTGGCAGTGATCCTCCTAACCCGACATCATCCTTCTTTCTACCGACGGATGATGTAAAAGCAATGGAAGATTTTGTTCAAAGGTGTCGCGGGGGGGGACGTCAGGCAAGGGCCTCCAGGGCGGAGCCAGACGAAGATTGCTATGAAGAGGGTATGCATGTACCAGTGTCGGTCTTGAATGCATGTGGGGACTCCTTCATTGCTGCAGACGAAAAGCGAGAAAAGGCAAGCACTCGCTTCTTCACTGATACAGGCCTGATGGCCCTACTTTGTAGACACGATTGTGTCCTGTGGATTGCAAACCTCACATCGGCGGGAGAGAAACAACATTATGCACTTGCTCTATTGGACCGGTTGTTTAAGCACCTCCCTGCTCAGATGACCATTGGGCTTCTATACGACATTGGATGCCAGCTCGAACGGAGCTGTCGCAAGTGGAAATTCATGGATGACTCTATTCTATCTCGCATTTCATTTGCCGTCTCCGTTTTTCATGCCTATGGCCACCAGTGGCCTTGTCAAATCATCTACCACCCCAGGAAGCGAGAAGGATTCGGACTGTCTGATGGCGAAGGATGTGAACGACTGTGGAGTTTCCTCAAGCCCCTCATCCCCTCCTTGCGTGTTTCTGGGGTACGTATGTCCTATTCATATCATTCTATGGATCTTACACCTCTTTATGAAGTTTAACCAGCGGCTTTTCGTCCTCGACACCCAAATTCGTCACCTAGACTCGAAATCATTGCAAGGGTTCGGACATTGGCTCCATCGGCGCTGGATCCACTGTCAAACAAAAAAAAACGGTGCGCTGGACAGTTTACATGACTTAGAGGTGGACGAGCATATGCTTCGTGTAGAGTGGAAGGCTCAGGTTGATCATCAGACGAAACCCGCACCACGTATGTGTGCAACCAAGTGTACTAATAGTCCTCAACTGAACCTTATGTAGGACGATCTAGAAACAAGGCAGCGGAGGTGATTACTACCATCCTAGCCCTAGAGAAGACCCTAGAAGCTCAGGAGGCTTCTATCCGCGAGCTTGAGATGCAACTCCATGGTGGCCATGTCCCTAATATTGTGGAGTTCAATCTGCGGCTTGCAGACACCCGGTCCCAGCGAGCGAAAACTGCTGATGCACTTCGACGTCGTCGAGCTGCACTTGGTATGGAGGACAAGGTCAACCTAGAGAAGATGAAGAAGGATATTTATCTTACGGTTCGCTTGAATGCTCTTGCAATCAAAACTCGTATTCGTGATCGTCTTCGTCAACGCAAGTTTGAATTGGAGAGACTTGAGAGATCATACAGAGCAACAGTGAATGGTGGGTGTGTTGACAGTTCGACTCGACTGGAGCATGTCTGAGTGTTATATTTTTCCAGCCGAGAATAAGCTTCACGCCAATACTGAGCACTCAATCAAACGGCGAGAGCCTGGCATCCTGAAATTAGTTTCGATATACAATGGTCTGTGTTCTCAACTACGATCTCTCATACGGCAGCATCGAGCACCCCCTTCTGCTGTTCCCCCTCATATCATCCCGCGTGATGGCATCTTTCTGCTTGATGTTGATGATGATATCTGGCAAGATGTTGGGCTTGATGATGATACTATGATGCCACCAGCATGGCTATCAGATGATGTTGTCAGGAATGGTATCCGCTTACAACTTGAAGTGGATCGGTGCATGGAGGAGGAAGCTCGACTAATGCAGGAGAGGTCTGTCATTCAAGAATGGATGTTGGCGGAGTGGGAGGCTATACAAGGTGCCTTGAACAATGCAGGTATGTATGGCTATGCATTGTTATCAATAGTTGTTAGTGACTTTGCAGTGACAGATGCAGTCATGTCTTTCCACCTTCAGTCTCGTGCAGATGAACTGGTCAACATCTGTGTAGTCTGGAAGAAAAAGGTTCAGTGTATTCCATGTGCATGGCCTGTTGGTGAGAGCTGGGGACCCTCTGATGAAGTGTTGCTTCAAGCTGCTTGCAATCAGGTGCAGTCATCTTTTTGGCATGAGGATGATGAGAGTGTAGAAGGGGAAGAAGAGGGTGATTGCAATGGAGACCTGGAATATGGTGAGATTGGGGATGAGGAACTCATGGATGCTATTGAAGATATTGCATTAGCAGATGAGTACAGGTATAATCACAGTAACGAGTGGGTGGATGACATGGATGACATTGATGATGGTGGTATATATTCCTCCCCTATTAAATTGTCACATAAACGTCAGCGCATATAGAGTTTATGATTTCATTTTGGTTCTCCCTTTCCAACATATTATTTGCATGTACTCTTGCCAATGGTCTTCCCTATGACCCTTGTGGCCCTCCCTGTTTGATTTATTGTCTATCAGTGGTCTTTCCTATAGCATGCATGGTCCTCCCTACTGATTGTTGTGGTCTTCCCTATGCAGTACATTATTTACTTATGGTCTTCCCTGTGGCCCTTGTGGTCCTCCCTGTTTAATTAATTGTGTATTGGCGGTCTTCCCTATAGCATGCAAGGTCCTCCCTATTAATCCTTGTGGTCTTCCCTATGTAGCATATTATTTACTTATGGTCTTCCCTATGATCCTTGTGGTCCGCCCTATTTAATTTATTGTCTATCAGTGGTCTTCCCTATAGGATGCATGGTCCTCCCTACTGATTCTTATGGTCTTCCCTATGACCCTTGTGGTCCACCCTGTTTAATTTATTGTGTATTGGTGATCTCCCCTATAGCATGCAAGGTCCTCCCTATTAATCCTTGTGGTCTTCCCTATGCAGCACATTATTTACTTATGGTCTTCCCTATGATCCTTGTGGTCCTCCCTATTTAATTTATTGTCTATTGGTGGTCTTCCCTATGTAGTATATGATTTACTTATGGTCTTCCCTGTGACCCTTGTGGTCCGCCCTATTTAATTTATTGTGTATTGGTGGTCTTCCCTATAGCATGCAAGGTCCTCCCTATTAATCCTTGTGGTCTTCCCTATGATCCTTGTGGTCTTCCCTGTTTAATTTATTGTTTATCAGTGGTCTTCCCTATAGGATGCATGGTCCTCCCTACTGATTCTTATGGTCTTCCCTATGACCCTTGTGGTCCACCCTGTTTAATTTATTGTGTATTGGTGGTCTCCCCTATAGCATGCAAGGTCCTCCCTATTAATCCTTGTGGTCTTCCCTATGATCCTTGTGGTCCTCCCTATTTAATCTATTGTTTATTGGTGGTCTTCCCTATAGTATGCATGGTCCTCCCTACTGATTCTTGTGGTCTTCCCTATGTAGTACATTATTTACTTATGGTCTTCCCTGTGACTCTTGTGGTCCGCCCTACTTAATTAATTGTATATTGGCAGTCTCCCCTATAGCATGCAAGGTCCTCCCTATTAATCCTTGTGGTCTTCCCTATGCAGCACATTATCTACTTATGGTCTTCCCTGTGATCCTTGTGGTCCTCCCTGTTCAATTTATTGTCTATCAGTGGTCTTCCCTATTTAATCTACATATAGAACTTGTCAGCATGGCTTAAACAGTGATCCAATCATGTACAACAGTCAAGATTTGATAAAGTCATAAGCATCACAAGCAAGACTGTGAAGAAGCAAGGATCATCAAAGAAAGTAACATGGAAGGAGACATTGGAGATGTGGCAAGATATAAATTGCATTACTAATAAAATGAAATGTTCTAAGATTTACCTTAGAGAAGAAAGAAGCCTTGGAAGATGATGATCTTCTCTACAAAGATGATTTTCTGCCATAATAGCTATTTGTAACATAGTAACTATGTGTCTGATTCAAGCTATAGCTCTAGGTTAGATGAGTCTATGATCAGTCTTACTTTTCAATATGTTATCATTTGATTGAGATATAGACTAATGAAAAATTTCACCAGACTTCGCTACCCTTAAATCTTAGGCAAATGATAACATATTGAAAAAGTAAGACTGGTCATAGACTCATCTAACCTAGGGCTGCAACTTGAATCAGCCACTTAGTTATTATGGCCAAAAAAAGTTACACATAGTGATTATGGCAAGATTCAGTTTTCTTGATGTTGAGCTGTTGGAGGAAAATACATAGACTTCATTTAGAAATCAACTGACATGTTTATGATATGGGCCAGAAGGTGGTTCCCTACCTGTTCTATTAATTTCTAAGCACAATCCAGCTCTGCAATCATCAAAGGATAACTTAGATCATAAGGACCTGCTGCAAATGAAGTTCAAACAATGCTGTTGATACATATGAAAAATTTCATTCACCAGACTTTGTTACCCTTATATCTAAATCAAATGATAACATATTGAAAAGAAAGACTAGTCATAGACTCATCTAAGCTAGAGCTACAACTTTTATCAGACACTTAATTATTATGACACAAAAGTTATAAATAGCTGTATATGGCAG
>Ga0153970_1000075_pt1 | contig 15757 bp, 15 predicted proteins | sample TSGA054MetaG_FD_102280 | JGI IMG/M metagenome (GOLD analysis project Ga0153970, IMG submission 102280) | Attine ant fungus gardens microbial communities from Georgia, USA - TSGA054 MetaG | ecosystem: Host-associated > Fungi > Mycelium > Unclassified | place: USA: Georgia, George L Smith State...
AAATTCTCTGGACAATCTCTATGAGGTTTCTGTAGTGGTGGTCACAGCCACTACTCTGCTACTCAAGTCATATGCTCGAGTCCACGACTGGGCATCTAATGGATATTTTTGGGGGGCCGAACTCGTCTCTCGAGCTGGTTATTCTTGTTATTAAGATGTAAAATGTCACTTATTTTGCCTAAACATTTGTACGGCGTAACAGCGAGATGGCTCCATGGTAGCCCAACTCTCTTGGTCTTGCTATAATTAGCCATTAGTGATGATGGCTCGGATCTGATCATAACTCTCCTATAAATAATGCTGCCAGCTGCTGAAGTATGACATCACTCGGCTTGTGTTAACTCATCTAAGTTCACTTCCATCCTCGAGAGCATTTCTAGAAGGGAAATCTATTGGAAATCCAATACAGGGTGCCTGGGCAAGCATCTATGAGGTGTATGTAGTGGTAGTCACAGCCACTACTCTGCTACTCAAGCTAGATGCTCAAGTCTATGACTGAGCATCTAGGGACTATCTCTAGAGAGGCTGGGTTCTTTTCTCGAGCTAGTTATTTTGGTTATTAGGGTGCAAATTGTCACTTATTTTGCCTAAATATTTGTACAGCATGACACCGTGAGCTCCTGAAAATGGTGCTATAAGTATCCTAAGGCATCAGCTATGCCTTGAGGGATGTCCAGAGGCAATGACATCTAGAAAGTGGAATTTTTGGAGAGCTGGGTATGACAGGGGAGGGTGACCTATGGGTGGCTATCTACTAGGATAGTCCAAGGCTCTGTTTTTAAAGATCCTAATCTGCTATAAGAGCAACTGGGCACAAGACTCCAGGAGAATCCTCAGTTGATATTATAAATTATAATTATGATATAACTCACCTTCAGAAGAATCCTCAGAGATTAGGATAAGGCTCCTGGAAGGATCTTTCACATTATATACTAGTTTTACATCCCTTAGTGTCAGGGTCAGTGGAATTGGAGCTAAACTAGTGTGTTTAAGTATTACTAGTTAAACAGGCTAAGGTCACTCTAGAGTATCGTTATACCATTCAGAGGTGGAAATGGAGGTGTCCCCTTACATTGAGGTCATTCTAGACTCATTCTGAGTAGTATGAAGAGGGCTTCTGATGGGCCTAGAACTGAAGCATTGGACATGGCAGTTTCCGAGATATTGGCAATTTAATAAATAGTACTATAGTGGTTACCAGTTGATCTGCCTAATATCTCAGCCAATATTGATTGTCTCGAGACGTGACTGGCATCGATTGAAAGGTCTTTTCAAGGGCTTTCCATAGCCATTGAGACTGTGAGAATCGTCAAAGAATTGATGGAGATATGGCCAAATGAAGTTTGTGATATCATGACAACTAGACTATTACTTAACTAGTTACCTTTAGTTACAAGTAGTATTACTACATTATAATGTTGTTATAGTATTTAGTTAGGATAAATACAGACTAGAAAGAGAAGAGAATGACAAGTTCTCTCTTTCTGTATTTTCTCTGTAAAATTTTACTCTGAGGAATCAGTACTCTTTGTTATGAGAGCCCCAAAAAGAAAATAACTTTCTGTACTTTTGAACAGTTAATCCACAATCTCAAGACATATAATAGGATAAAACTATAAATAGCATGGAAAAGTTAAGTAAACTATATCATGTGATTAGGTCAGGTAATTGTAGAACATTCTAAAAGAATATATGTCACACTCCGTGACCTTGACACATACTACGACGCGACATCAAATCTCAGCCCCACTTAGTCAGCAGATTACATCATCTTTTTTCCTCTCCTATAGTATTTAAACACTAGTACTAGTCATAGTTACTTAGTTTCGTTCTCTCTTGGGAAAGCTCCTCCCTAGTTTTATTATTTTCTGTCCCTTCTCATTATATAACTTAAATCTATACAAGTGGAAAGGTGTAGGAGATAGAGAACTATTGTTGAAACCAAGAGTCCCCTTTCTATTGGGACAGAATCTAGGAGCCGATCCTGACAACATGTGACTATAAGACTTTAGTGCACAGATTATGTAAAAGTAGTATAAGTAGGGTACAGAATACAATGGGGAACTTTATTGAGTTTTTCCTGAACATCCATCTAAGATGAACTCTTGTCAAGAACGTACAAAGCAGAAGTGGAGTGACCTGGAGTAGAGCAGGATTACTCCAGAGTGGAAGGGAGTTGACAACAAAAGTGGGAGAACAATCTTGGCCTCAGCTCATATGCTGTACCTCGATCTGCTGTCGCATGTGTGGTTGCATATTTCAGGAGAACGGAATTGTTGTTAGAAGTGCAGGAGAGGAGTGGTATATAGATTGATAGGAGTGAAAATAGATGTTAAAGATGTAAATGACTTTAATCTACGAACTAAGGAACTAGGATGTAACTACTGGAGTACTTATACTAAGTTCAGAATAGAAGGAGTACCAGTAACTAGTTTACATCGTGATCCTATAGGAGTAGACAACAGGAGTTTAGGAGCAAAAAATTAGTAATAATATAAAATATAAAAGAAATTATATTATTTAATAGTTATTTTCCACCATATGACAACTCTAAGTTTTTATGACTTTATATTAACACTCTTTTTTGTCTTAGGACAATCTTAAAGAATATTACTCAAAGTCTTGTTAATATTTTTGATATAACTTTACTGAAAATCTTAACTAGACCCTCTAATGGGGAGTGTGAAGATATCAAATGTTAGATATATTGCAATAAACTGACACTGTCACAAACTTCATTTGGCCATATCTCTATCAATTCTTTGACAATTCTCACAGTCTTGATGGCTATGAAAATCTCTTGAAAAGACTTTTCAATCGATGCCAGTTACGTCTCGAGACAATCAATATTGGCTGAGATATTAGGCAGATCAACTGGTAACCACCATAGTACTATTTATTAAATTGCCAATATCTTGGAAACTGCCATGTCCAATGCTTCAGTTCTAGGACCATCAGAAGCCCTCTTCATACCACTCAGAATAAGTCTAGAACAACCTCAAGGTAATCAATATCAGTGGAGATATGAAGGCCTTAATGTTTGCATATGGACTTCATAGATAATCATCTATTCTTTTCTTAGAACAAAGGACAGCCTCTATAAGGTTAAGTTATTGCTATTTATAGCACAAAGACACTACCATATATAAAACAATAGGTAGTAGCATATGATGATCTGTCCTAGTGCACAGACCATCACAATTATGTATATAAGGACTTATAGTCTAAGAATTAGACCTCAAACTTAACAACATCTTTTGTCACTTGTCTAACTTTGCATTTTTGAACTCTTTAAAGTATTAAAGCACCCATCACAAATAGTAAGTGACCATTTGTGATAGTAACTATCACAGTTGTGCTATAGACTAGTAGTCATATACTATATGGTTTATTACTACACCAAAAGTATAACAATTGACCTCATGGTCTCCAGGTGTTTTACACATAGACTACTTCTTTGTTTCATATTGCTTCATATATCTAATGGCTCAGTCAGCGCCTCACTGGTAGGGCATGTTCTTTACTCAGCAGACCTTATGTCTGCCATATGTATTCCTTATTTACTCATCATGGTACATAGGTATATATACAGTAGATACTCTTCTGTATTCCTTACACTTTACCAATTGTATTATTCTCTTCCTTCTTCTACTCTTAATTCATCCTCGAGTCTTTACTTGAGTATTGCAACCTGAGTTACTCCTTAAGATCATAACATTTGGTAAAGCATCACTAACTCACCTTGCAACTGGGAGGATGGCAAACTAGCAGACCAGCTATCAGTATATCGCAAAGATTGCTGCCAAACATATACTCAGAGCACAGGAGGTAGAAGACCTCAAAGAATGACTCAGTTCAGTTTACATTAGTGAAGAACGATCAGAGTATCAAGAAGAGTCCGAAGAACAAGACATACAAGACATAGAATCAAAGGCTAACAAAACAGGCAATGAAAAAGAACTCAATGAGTTAAGCAATGTACCATCAGTAGAATAACAAAAGCAAAATATGTCTGGAACATGAGCAGGTACACCAGCACTAATACCCAGGACGGCACCAGCATCAGCACCAACAAAGGTAGCAAACCACAAATCAATGGTCCCAGAACCTGGATGGTTCAATGGGGACAGGAAGACATTCGAAGACTGGTAGAGAGCTATGAAGCTCTACCTTAGAGCAAACAAAGTTACAGATGCCGACGAAAAAATCATCGCAGTACTAGGCAGATTCCAAGGAGGAACTGTAGGAGTATTTGCTCAACAGAAACTTGACAAAATAGATGGAGAAGACGACACTCCAAGTTGGGATGTCTTTGAGGCAGAATTACAACTAGTATACAGTAACAAGATGAAAAAAGCTGATGCAGAATAGCGCATTGAAACATTCACATAAGGGAAGAAACATATTGTGGATTTTCTTATTGAATTCATGGCTTTAGCAAGCAAAGCACAAACAGATGATCAGCATGCAATATTTTTGCTGAAGAAAAACATAAACAGGGAAATTATCAGAGCCATAATGGCATATCCACCAACTCAAGCTCCCAAGAGCTTAGAACAATAGAAGGTAACAATCACAGCAGTAGGACAAGGATACAAGTGGACTAATATCCGCTATGACTATAGGACAGGTTCAGGAATAACCTATGAAGGAATAGGCAAACCAATGGAAATAGGATGACAACAGAATAACGGATAAGGACACAAACCCAAGTGTTACAACTGTAACAAATTTGGACACATGGCAAAGGATTGTTGGCAACCAAAGAAAGAGAAGAAACCACAAGGATATTTCAAGTGTAGCAAAGAAGAACATATCGCTATAGGGTGCAAAGCACCTTAACAAATAAAGACCAGGAGTTCATAACAAGAAGACTCAGATAATAAAGAGCAGAAGGGTCTTGTTGAAGGTTTGGAGTAGGCACGATATGACGAACCACTGTAAATAGTTCTGCCAAGAATCGATATGTTATTCCACAATAGAGAGAACAGTCAAGGGAATTTATAGTGTACCCAACAATCAAAACCAAGGACAGAAGAAAACTCAAAGTCAAGGCATTAATCAACTCTAAATGTACAAACACCACTATTACCAGGAAAACAGTTGAAGAAAAAGGGATATCTACCAAATCACTCTCAAGACCATTCAACGTATACAATTCAGATGGATCAAGAAATGGAGAAAAGACAATTAGGGAATTTGTACCTTTGGAAATCAACTCGAATGGACACATTGAACAAATTAATGCAGTAGTATCAGAAATCAAGAAAACAGATCTATTCCTAGGACACAACTAGCTAGTGGAACACAACCCAGAAGTAGACTGAAAAGAAGAAGTCATATGGTTCATAAGATGCCCAGGACACTGCAAAATAGGACATAAATCTATACAATTTACCCTATAGTCAAGAAGACTACTACCAAAGAAAGAAGAGGAATTAAAGAGAGGAAACAAAGAACCCAATCTAACAAATCCTAAAGATCTTCCAAAATATGTCCAACCATTCACGCACTTATTCAACAAGAAAAAGTTCAAGAAACTACCAGACAAATGAGAATGGGACCATGAAATCAATTTAACAGAAGAAGTACCAAAGGAACTCAATGCAAAGGCCTACCCAATGACACTTAAGAAAAAAGAAATACTTAGTCAATGGTTGAATGAACAACTCAAAGCAGGACTCATTATAGAGTCAAACTCAAGATACCCAGCACCATGTTTCTTCATACCAAAGAAAGATAGAACACTACAATTGGTACAAGACTATAGATGGCTAAATCAATACACAATTAAGGACAAAATGCCACTATCCCTAATCAATGAAGTAATTGACAAACTCAAAAATACAAAATACTTTAACAAATTGGACCTAATCTGGGAATACAACAACATACGGATAAAAGAAGGCGACAAATAGAAAGCAGCCTTTTTGACAAACAAAAGACTATTCGAACCAAAAGTGATGTACTTTGGACTGTACAACTTACCAGGAACATTTCAATAGATGATAACAAGTATCTTCTGAGAACTACTACATGAAAAAACTCTTGCAAACTACATGGATGACTTCGTAATCCCAGAAAAAATAGAAAAAGAGCTAGAAGAATGCACAATTAGATTCCTCAAAATAGCAGAGAAACATAATTTGTGTTTTAAATGGTCAAAATGCGATTTCAATGCCACAGAAATACCTATACTGGGGGTACAAGTTGGAAATGGAGAAGTACAAATAAAAGAAGAAAAAGTCAAAGTGACCAAGGAATAGAAGACACCAACAAAAGTAAAGAATGTCGAAAGCTTCTTAGGCTTTGCAAACTTCTATCAACAATTCATCAAAGATTTTAGCTACATCGCAGTACCATTAAATCAACTAAAAGGAAAAGGAGAATAGAAATGAACAGAAGAAGAACAAAATGCATTTGAAGAGTTGAAACAAAAGATAACTATGTGACCAGTACTAGCCCTATCCAGAAGAGAAGGAAAATTCAGGGTAGAAGTAGATGCATCAGGACACGCAATTAGAGGAGTCCTTTCACAAAAACAAGAAGGCAAATGGAAACCAGTTGCTTTTCTATCAAGAACAATGTCACTCATAGAAAGAAATTACGAAATATATGACAAGGAACTACTGGCAATAGTTGAAGTACTAGACAAATGGCGACAATACCTATTAGACACAGTCAAGAAATTTGAAGTATGGACAGACCATGAAAATCTCAAGAACTTCAAAGAACTATATAAACTTAACAGTCAATAAACAAGATGGTATCTGAAACTACAAAACTACGACTTTACCCTATGACATATTCCAGGAAAGACAAATACAAAAGCAGACATATTATCTAAAAGAGAGAAAGTGGACACGAAAGAAGACAACCAAGACATCTAGATACTCAAAGAAGAGTTATGGATACGACGAACAACAAATCAAGATAGAACGCCTATCATACTACTCAGACAAGAATATCTACAAGTAATGGAAGAAGGAATACAAGAACAAATCAAGAAAATCCAAACAAAAGAACAAGAAGTAACAAGACAGTTGGAGAAAAAAGATAGACAATCATGGGAAGAAAACAGAATTGTCTACATAGATGGCAAGATCTATATTCTAAGAAACAGACAACTTTGAGATGAAATACTCAGTGACAACCACAACCCACCAGATGTTGGACATCTAGGACAACACAGAATGATGGAATTAATCAAGAGAAACTATTGGTGGCCAGGAATACACAACAATGTATCAAAATACATCCAAGGATGCCAGGAATGTTAACAGAACAAGGTGCAACATATAAAGAAAGTGGCACCTTTACACTCTTTATCTATATCAAAAACACCATGGGAGGAAATCAGCATTGACGTCATAGGACCCCTACCAAAATCAGAAGACAAAGATGCTATTTTGGTAGTTGTGAACCGATTTTCCAAAATGATCAGACTCATGGCTATAATGACTTCAATCTCCTCAAGTGAAGTAGCAAGGATATATTGGGATGACATATGGAAAATACATGGCATATTAAAAAAGATCATCAGTGATAGAGGACCCTAATTTACATCAACATTTATGGGAGAACTGTACAAAGCATTAGAAATCAAAAGAGCAATGTCAATGGCTTACCATCCGCAAACAGACAGTCAAACAGAAAGAATCAATCAAGAAGTCAAAGTGTTTCTAAGACACTATATTAACTACAGACATGATTAGACAAAATGGCTAGCAATAGCAGAATTCCAGTATAATGACAAAGAACATACAGCAATAGGACACTCTCCATTCTATATAAACTATGGAAGACACCCCTGGAAAGAAAACCTAATAGTGGAAATGGAGATACCAAGCTTGGAAGACCTATTAAAGAAGATGGAAACAATGAGAGAAGAAGCAAAAATAGCAATAGAAAGAACAAAGGAAACAATGAAAAGGCAATATGACAAGAGAATACACCAATTACAAGGTCTCAAAATAGAAGAACAAGTATAGCTAGAGGCAAGAAACATTCAAACAAATCGACCCTCAAAGAAGTTGGACCAGAAAAGATATGGACCTTTTATAATCAAAGAGGAAATCAGACAGGGAGCATACAGACTAGAGCTTCCAGAAGGATAGGCCATACACGATGTTTTTAACAAAGACTTGTTAACACGTTGCAAAAAGGCAGAGTTTACAAGTCAATACAAGGACCCAGCACCACCACCTGACATTATTAATGAGGAAGAAGAATATGAAGTAGAAGAAATCAGGGGACATTGCAAAAAAGGAAGAGGCACTCAATTTCTAGTACACTGGAAAGGATATGGAAATAAACACAACCAATGGATGACAGAAACAAATCTGAAACATGCAAAAGAGGCAATTCAAGACTATTGGACACAGCTTTTGAGATGAAATCTATAAAAGAGAGAACTAAAGGTTATTTTTTCAACATCTCAAATGCATACCAGCACTCGAGAAATACTTTCAAACATATCCTCTTTCAAAAACACTACTACCAACACCTCTACCACTGCTGCCTCCCTTACTTGAAACCAAGAAACCTATAACAAAATCATATGTCATAACAACAAAACTAAAGATTGGGCAAGCAAAATGGATCACATTATTCAAGCTATTGAAGCTATGGCAGGACTTGAAGAAAAAGCAGAAGAACTAGTCAGGATGGCTGACATTATCAACAATACCATGGCAAATGCAGAAACAGGAACATTACTCGCTGGAGAAGGATATCATATAGATATTGCCACATAGTTCTATGAAGTGACCAAAACACTTAGGCTTATCTTGCATGATGCCTTACCCTAACAATTCTATAGTATCCAATGCAACCTAGTCAATGAACTTACAACATACCAAGGTCAAGGACATCCAACAATTGATAATCATATTCGAGGATTACAAGAATTATTTGCTTATACCAATCAATTCACTTCTCTTCCACAAGTTAAACCAACAGTCTCTCCAAGAGAAAATGATGAAGAGACCCTCTTCACCACCACCTGATAACAAATCCACAACTGCATCATCAAATGATGAATCCATAATATCAGTAACAGAAAATCCCAACAATCAAATAGTTGAAAAAATCGATAATTTCGTTACATTTCTAAAATGATTCAAAGCACTTGTCAAGTCCTGACTCCCGAAGAGATGGAAAAGAGTATTAATTGATTGGATAGAGAAGGGTTGACAAACAAGACCAGAACTAGGAGCAAACTAAGTTAATAACGAAGCTAAAGGTTTTATGCTAGTCTTGTTGCTATAAGTACTACCTATCCAAGATTAGTCATGAGTTTAATGGGGGCCAGATGGTTCTGTACAGTTGTGGCACTGGGGGGCTCTCTGCTGAGGTAAGCAGCTAAGTAGAGGTCTCAGGGTGGGGTACGGTCACGCAGTGTTACCAGAACGTGATAGTATCTTCCTTCTAAACAAGAGTTGCACCCTGCGACCCTAAGCTTTCTTATACTGGGGTTTACAATATTTGTTTGGTTGGTGGCAGGGGAAAAAGAAAAAGGCAGTGGGGTGTGGTTTGTTAGGGTAACATTGGTGGAAGTTGGCCACTAGTTCAGCAGTATTTTTTAGATCGGATTTTTAGGTCGGACACGGCAAGCCAGGAATATTCATCTGCTATGTTCTCATAGCCTGACTATTGTACATAGTAAAGCAGAGGATCCTTCCTGCGTCTGTCGAACTTGGAGTCAAGGACTTGCACAACTTCGAATTCAAGGGTTCTATCTAGTTCAATTGGAGAAGGAGGATTTTCGGTATGGTTGGGGATTTGGTTGGGTGATGCTGGTTCCAACTAGGAGATGTGGAACACAGGATAGATCGCCCTTAAGTGGTGTGGCAGCTTGATGTGGTAGGAATGTGATCCTAGTTTGTCTGAGACTTTGAATGGGTCCAGAAACTTTTCTGACAGTTTTTTAGAGGGACAGGTAGTCTTTATGAACTTGGCCAACACAAAGACATGGTTGCCGATATCAATTTTGGGTGCTGGTGAGTGGTGGTTGTCAGCCGATTTTTTGTAGCAATTTTGGGCATTCACAATTAACTGTTTGAGTTCAGTATGTATTTCTGCTAGGTTTGATGAGTAGTGTTAGGTGGCATCGGAACGTGGAGTATTAGGATGTGAGACTCAGTTTGGTTGGATGTCTAGTCAAAGGTGGTAGCCTTTGTTGGTGAAAAAAGGGAAAAAGCCAGTAGTCAATGATAATGTGTTATTGTAAGTGAATTCTGCAAGTGGCAAAAGTTGCGCCCAATCTGATTGCTGATAGTTACAGTATATTCTCAGATACTGTTCAAGAGTTTGATTGGTCTGTTCGGTTTGACCGTCCACCTCAGGGTGGTACCCCGAGGTGAAGTGGAGTTGCATGTCGAGGGTTACTGCTAGTGCTCTGAAGAACTTGGAGATGAATTCAGTGCCCCAATCAGAGGTGACGTAAGATAGAACTCTATGTTTGGAGAAGACATCTCATACAAAGATTTCCACAAGTCTAATGGCATTGATTGATCTCTGGGTTAGTATAAATATAGCCTGTTTGGTGAGTTTGTCTACTACTACGAGGATGTTGGTATACCTAAGAGATTTGGGAAGCTGCTCTATGAAATCCATAGATATGGATTCCCAGGGTTGAGAGGGAATAAGTAGCTGCTTGAGCAGACCATAAGGTCGGTGTTTCCTTGACTTGTTGCGCATGCATGTGCTATAGGTCTTTATGTAGTCCCTGATGAATTTGCACATTTTTGTAAGGGGGCACTCGGAAGCGTCCCAGAACACGCTTGACTATAGTAGAGAAGGCGTCTTAAGTTAGATCAATAAATAGTCCAGGAGATCAAACTAATATTGAGGTAAGGTATTCTACCGTACATTGCTAGCTACTTATACTAGACTAGCCTGGTCTGTGCGCCGGTTGCTATGGGAACACAGATTAAGACACTAATAACTACACTACCTAATAAAGCTATATAGTACGTACCATGGTAACGAGAACAAGAGGAAAGGGAACTATTAATAGCAGACTCCGAGGATCCGAGGGCGAGCTAGATAATGCTTACCCATACCAGGTTATCTAAGCTACTATAGGCTGTCCCCTTACAATTTTTGGCCAACTATAGTCATGGCAGACCATTTGGTAAGTCTTGGATTGTTCCATATGTCCAGCTAGCTAATAATCATGCCTTGCTTGAAGTATCTGTAAACAAAGGTCCTTGGACTTGGGTATAAAGATTCGTCCATCGTGGAGGAGGAATCCACTGTCTTCTACTAACCACCAAGGGTTATTTGGGTTTTCTTTTGACTCTAGATATTCAGCATATATAGAGTCGGAGGCTACCACTGTCTTGATGTCTGCGAGTAAGGGACTCATGTCCAATGTGGATGCTGCTTGGAGTGTGGGTGATCCCATAAGGGTTTTAGTAACAAGTTGGTCCTGTGAAAACACTGGTTGCAGGTTCATTACTCTATTGGTTACCTCCTTGTCGTATGTATTCTAGCAACGTGTTAGTGTGTCTAGCTTTGCCCCTAACCTTCCTAGTCTGAACTTGATGATCAGGTTGAACTGTGAGAGGAACTCAGACCATCTAGCTTGGCGACGTAATAGGACCTTCGACTCACAGAAATACACAAGGTTTTTATGGTCGGTGAACACTTCTACCAGGGCCGGTGTCCCTTCTAGGTAATGTCACCACTTCTTAAATGCCTTGAAGATAGCTAACATGTAAGGGGACACCTCCATCTCCACCCCTAAACGGCATAACAACACTCTGGAGCTACCCTAGCCTGTTTACTAGTGATACTTAAACATACTAGTTTAGCTCCGATCACAGGGACCCTGAATGCAGAACCAGTATATAGTGTAGAACATCCCTCCAGGAGCCTCATCCTAATCTCTGAGGATTCTCCTGGAGTCTTGTGTCCAGTCGCCCTTATATAACAACTCCTTATTATAGATATTGTAGTTTGATTCCGTGGTATTGAAGGTATGGGAGTAGAATGCAACTGGGTGGATGTTTCTGTTTACCTGGGTTGAGAGGATGGCCACTAGCACATGTTCTGAAGCATCTGTTTTGACTATCATCAGGGAGTTTGGGTCCCAATGTACAAGAACCGGGGCTGAAGTGAATGCCAATTTTAGGGTTTCGAAGGAGGCCTGGCAATTTGTGGACCATACCCAAGGTTTGTTCTTCCTTGTTAGTTGGGTGAGCGGCAAGGTCAATTCTGAGTAACCCTTAATAAATCTTCTGTAGAAGTTTGCGAAGCCTATAAAGACTTGGACATCCTTGACGTGTCAGGAGGTAGGCCAGTCCTGGATAGTCTGAACCTTTTTTTCATCCATCTGAACACCTTCTGGACTAAGTATGAACCCTAAGAACTCCACTCGACACTGGTGAAAGGCACATTTTGTAGGAGAGGTATATAGGTCATTATCACGAAGTCTTCTCAGTACCTCCTTGACATGATTTTTGTGATTTTCTAGGTTATTGAAATATATCAGGATGTCATCCAGGTAGACTACCACACAAACATCTAATAAATCTGAGAAGATATCATTCATGAACCTTTGAAAGACTAACGGTGCATTTAAGAGGCCAAATGGCATAACCAGCCATTCAAAGGACCTGTAGCATGTTTTGAATGCAGTTTTCCATTCATCGCTCTTTGCGATGCAGACCAAGTGATAAGCGCTTCTTGGGTCAATCTTGGTATAGTAATGGGCCTTTTTGGGAGCATCTAAAAGGTCTGTTATCAGGGGAATAGGGTACTTGTCCTTGTGAGTTAGGTGGTTCAGGCCTTGGTAGTCGACACATAGGTGCAAGGTACCATCCTTCTTTTTGACAAATAGTACTAGTACACTGCAGGAAGAATTGGAAGGTTGTATGATGCCTATTTTTGTGTTTTCCTTAATGAACTCCCAAAGAGTTTGCAGTTCTATTAACGATAAGGAGTATATAGGTCCAAGAGGGGGAATGGCCCCCTCTTCAATTTAGATAGTTAAGTTATAGGAGTAGTGAACAGGTAAAGACTTGGCCTTTTATTTACAGAAAATATCTGCGAACTGCCAGTACTCTTTAGGAATGTTGCTCAGGTCTGGGTTCTTTGGGTGGACCTTGGCTACCTGTCCAGTAAGTATCTGAGATCCAGATGACAACTGGAAAGCAACTACTCCTTTTACTCTACAAGCACGCTGGAAGGCAGTAGCACTAACAAAGGATATGGAGGATTTAGTAGTTCTTGGGCCTTTGATTTGAAAGATCTCAGGAGGGGCCACTAGTTCTGGAGGGGAGGTTTGATTGGTAGAGTTGTTTCCTTTATCAGGAGGGAGAGCGATTCGGTATGGTCAGGGGTGATGTTATCTTGAACTGGGAGGAATAGTAGGGGTAATTGTGTAAAAGCAGGTTTCTGACAGAGCATAGTGCCCTCTGTCCAGTCAATAGTAGGGTTGCACTGGGATAACCAGCTATAACCGAGTACTGCTAGGTAAGTTCTCTCTAATTTTGTCACATAGAACTCAGGAGTGCATGAGTAACCACAAGGGAATTCTATTGGTAGCATTACAGTGCTATTCACATAGGCATTCACAGTGCCATCTATTAGTGCAATTGGAAGAAGTGCTATTTTTTGAAAAGGCAACTTATTTGTAGTAACAAAATCTGAGTCTAGGAAACAGTCTGAGGAACCCGAGTCTACTAACCCCTCAAAGGCTGATGGGATGAGTGATGAGCAGAGGGTGGCATGCAGTAATTTGGATGTAGTTGCTGATGCCACACCTAGGTGTAGAGTTGGTTCCCCGGCACGTTTTATGCAGTTGATCCTTGGGGGAATGAGAGGACTGCTGATTCTTTTTTTTTGATGTTCAGGTTCGACTAGGACATCCTCGAGGTGTGCCACACAAGCATCAGTAGAGGCAAGAGAATTGTATGATTGTCTAGGACAGGATCGAGCCAGGTGGCCAGACTGGCCACACTACATATATAACCCTAGTATTATATGGTGCTATCTTTCAGCAGGCATGAGGTGTCCATCTGGGCCCAGAGTATTAGTGTTCAGTGGTTGGGGTTGGTCAGGACATGTAGATAGAGATAGAAGAGAAGAAGGTCTCGGCTTCTCTCAAGGCCACCTGTCTGGGCCTGGTGACCTCTCTAAGGTGTTCTGGAATCTGTTGGATTCAGATTGGGGAACCCTAGAGACATAGTTTTGCGAAGTATGAGTTATTCATAATTTATTCTTTTCCTTTTGCTAATATCTCCAATAGTCATTGTCGATTCTTATTACTGCTCTCTTGAGCCCCTCAAAAGAAGATATGTCCTTATGACTGAAACAAAGCTCATCCCTAATGCAGGTGGGAAGAGCATCCTTGACTACCTTTTGTAAGGAGCGATCATTCCAACAGATGCAGTTTTGATATTTTGTAAACTGAATGAAGTAGTTAACTGCCCTCCCATCATTGGGAAAGGGGATTGATACAATGGTATCTTCGTTGTTGTCCTCTGGTGAATATGAACCAAAAATGTTTGAGAGTTTCTGGACAAAGGTGGTCTAATCTTTAAGGAAATTATAATTTTGGTAGGAGTCTGGCTCGTTGATGAATAGTTCAAAATAGTCTAATGCTGCCCCTCAAAGGTACGAAATGGCAAAGAATACTTTCTCTGTATCCTCCCTAAACTCTCCTTCACAAGCATGAAAGTAAATTTGGCATTGAAATATGAATATGCACAGATTGTCAGGGCTTCCTCTACTGAAAGGGTCTGGTTCTTTTACCCCCCAATATTTTTTCTTGCCTTGGGGAAGCTGGGCTAGTTGTTGGAATAGTGCCAGTAGCAGAGACTGAAGGTCAAAACCTGGGAGAGTGAGAGATGGTCCCTGGGTCAGGGTAAGAGAAGATCCCTGACTCTCTTTCTCGATTCCAGCTAGTAGATTAACATCTTCAGTTGCTAGGTCTACCCCTTTGCTCGCAACGGGTTCCTGTAAGGGTGTTCTTTGATTTCGGGCTTGGGTAGCAGTGAATGGGCACTCTACTGGTGTCGAGGTAGATTCTTGGGAGGAAGTTGGTTGAAGCCTATCTCGGTAGACTTGATATTCTAGCTAGGGGTTAGTGGTAAGAGACATTACTGCTAGATTGTTTATTCTGGAGTCAACTGTGCAAGGGTTGTTTTAGCTTCGTTATACTGTCAAGTTCTGACTCCCGAGGAGATGGAAAAGAATATTAATTGATTGAATAGAGAAGGGTTGACAAACAAGACTAGAACTAGGAGCAGACTAAGTTGATAACGAAGCTAAAGGTTTTATGCTAGTCTTGTTGCTATAAGTACTACCTATCCAAGATTAGTCATGAGTTTGATGGAAGCCAGATGGTTCTGTATGTCACAAACTTCATTCAGCCATATCTCCATCAATTCTTTATTGATTCTCATGGTCTCAATGGCTACAGAAAGCTCTTGAAAAGACCTTTTGATAGATACTAGTTACGTCTCAAGACGATCAATAATGGCTGAGATATTAGGCAGATCAACTGGTAACCACCATGGTACCATTTATTAAATTACCAATATCTCGAAAACCACCACGATCTAAGCTTTACTTTTAGGCATCAGAGAAGCCCTCTTTATACTGCTCAGAATGAGCCTAAAACGGCACCAAGGCAATTAATATTAGTGGAGATATGAAGGCCTCAATGTTTGCACATGGACTTTATTAATTACCCATAGATACTCATCTGTCCTTTTCTTAGAACAAAGGACAGCCTCCATATGGT
>Ga0153970_1000080_pt1 | contig 15448 bp, 9 predicted proteins | sample TSGA054MetaG_FD_102280 | JGI IMG/M metagenome (GOLD analysis project Ga0153970, IMG submission 102280) | Attine ant fungus gardens microbial communities from Georgia, USA - TSGA054 MetaG | ecosystem: Host-associated > Fungi > Mycelium > Unclassified | place: USA: Georgia, George L Smith State...
CACTTTTCTGTATATAAGGACTCCCTGTCTGAGGATTAGACCTCAGACCTAACAACATCTTTTGTCACTTGTCTAACTTCACATTTTTGAACTGTTTAAAGTATCAAAGCACCCATCACAAATCGTAAGTGACCTTTTGTGATAATATCATTCTAGTAGGACTTGTTAAAACTCTAGACCTTACAGTTGAATATGTGTTTCAACTTGAAGCCTATATCTAATACTTGATATCTTCACACTTCTTATTAGAGGGTCCAGTTAAGGTTTTCAGTGAAGTTATATTAGAGAGAATAGATGTCAACAAGACTTTGAGTGTTATGAATATGGAATGGAATTACTAATATTATCAACTATAGAGTGACAACAAATAGTTACTCCAAGAATTAATAGATGATGGTTCTCAAATGGAAGATGGAGAAGAAAACAACAACAAAAGCTATTTATAGCTTTTGTAGAACTAAAGGCTTCAGGTTAGATAAGGACAGAGACATTGGACTCTTGGATAATTCTCAGATAATTCTCAGACAATAATCTGGACATTAATAGCAAAAGACTAAAAGGAGAATCATCAGACTAAGCTATTTAGAGATACTGACTCAAGTTGTCACTCCTAGTCATACTAGTAGTAACAGTTGTCACATTCCTAGATAGTATAAATATAGTCCAGAAAGGATGAGAATAGCAAGTTCTCTCTTTCTGTGGTTCTTGTGTAAACATCCTTACTCTTGCAACCCCATACTCTCTTTAGTCCTTGAACTATAGTGCAGAGTATGACTAAAAGTCTTGATACTCTCACTTATGATATAACTTCACTGAAAACCTTAACTGGACCCTTCATGAAGGGACATGAAGATATCAAGTGTTGATATAAGCTTTGAGTTGAAACATATATTCAACTTTGAGGTTTAGAGTCTTAACATTGAGTAGCACTCTTCAAGGCTATTCTAAGACAAGGAAGAGTACTGATTTCTCAGAGTAAGATTTTACAGAGGAAATACAGAAAGAGAGAACTTGCTGTTCTCTTCTTTTTCTGGTCTGTATTTATTCTAACTAGATATTATGGCATTGTTACAATGAGGTAACACTACTTGTAACTAAGGGTGACTAGTTAAGTGATAGTCCAGTGACAAGAATGACAAGTTGAGTGAGAATTGAGTTAAAGTCTATAAATAGGTTAGTCTGATGTTGTCTCATTTAACTCAAGTTCAAAGATAAAAAGAGATTATCTAAGATTTCTCCAAAGAGTTCTACCTATAGCAAGTGTTACAACCTTAAGGAGTAACTCAGGTTGCAACACTCAAGTAAAGTCTTGAGGATGAGATGAGAGTTGAGAAAGGAAGGGAATGATACAATTGGTAAACCATAGGGAATACAGGAGAGTATCTACTGTATATATACCTATGTACCATAAGGAGTAAATGAGGGAAACATATGGTAGACATGAGGTCTGCTGAGTAAAGAACATGCCCTACTAGTAAGGTGCTGACTAAGCTATTAGACATATGAGGTAATGTGAAATAAAGAAGTAGTCTATGTGGTTGCATCATGGTGAATACCTGTGTGCAGTAAGGTCGATTATTACAATATCTCCATTTCAGGGTTTATGTCCTCATGTCATATAACGGAAAATACCCATTTAATAATATAATTTCTTTTATATTTTATATTATTACTAATTTTTCGCTCCTAAACTCCTGTTGTCTACTTCTATAGAATCACAATGTAGACTAGTTACTTGTACTCCTCTTATTCTGGACTTAGTATAAGTACTCCATTAGTTATATCCTAGTTCCTTAGTTTGTAGATTAACATCTTTTACATGTTCTATCCTCACTCTTATCAATATACCACTCCTCTCTTGAATTCCTGGCAACAATTCAGTCTTCCTGAAATATGCAACCACACATGCGACAGTAGATCGAGGCACAGTGCATGAGCTGAGGCCAAGGTTATTCTCTATCTTTGTTGTCAAATCCCTTCCACTCCAGAGTAATTCTGCTCCACTCCAGGTCATTCTACTCCTGCTCTGCACAGTCCTTGACAATAACTACTATTATGGCTATGCACTTCATCTCCCACAGTCCTTATGTTGCTCATCATGTGACTACCCTGTCACATGTTTGTGACCATGACCTATGATGTGACCATTCTGTGACTTTGTGACTGTGATGTGACTCCTTTCCCATGCTTTACCTTTATAGTAATTCAACTAAATAAAAGAAATGAAAAATGAAAATGAAAATAGAAAATAACTTAGCCATTTTGCCAAGTCATGACACTGGATGTCTGATATCTAGTGGATTGTGGTTATCACTGAGTATTTCATCTCGAAGTTGTCTGTTTTTTGGAACATAGATCTTGCTATCTATGTAAATAATTCCATCTTCTTCTCATGTTTGTCTGTTCTTTTTTTTTAGTTGTTTTGTTACCTCTTTTTTGATCCATTCTCATATTCTTTTTCCCATTACTTGGAGATGTTCTTGTTTGAGTAGTATGATAAGTGTTCTATCTTGACTTGTTGTTTGTTATATCCATAACTCTTCTTTGAGCATCTGTATGTCTTGATTGTCTTCTTTTGTATTTACTTTCTCTTATCTGGATAGTATATCTGCTTTTGTGTTTGTTTTTCCTGGGATATATTGTAGGGTGAAGTTGTAGTCTTGTAGTTTCAAATACCATTTTGCTTGTCAACTATTGAGTTTATGTGGTTCTTTGAAGTATTTTAAGTTTTCATGGTCTGTCTATACTTCAAATTTCTCAACTGCGTCCAGCAGGTATTGTCGCCATTTGTCCAGTACTTTGACTATTGCTAGTAATTTCTTGTTATATATTTCATAGTTTTTTTCTGCAGGTGACAGTGTTCTTGATAGAAAAGTGATTGGTTTCCATTTGCTTTCTTGTTTCTGTAAAAGAACTCCTCTGATTGTGTGTCCTGATGCATCTACTTTTACCCTGAATTTTCCTTCTCTTCTGGGTAGGGCCAGTGTTGGTTGTGTGGTTATTTTCTGTTTTAACTCTTCAAATGCATTTTGTTTTTCTTTTGTCTATTTCCATTCTCCTTTGCCTTTTAGTTGATTTAATGGTACTGCAATATGACTGAAATCCTTGATGAACCATCGATAGAAGTTTGCAAAACCTAGGAAGCTTTCGACATCTTTTACTTTTGTTAGTGTCTTCTATTCCTTGATTGCTTTAAATTTTTCTTCTTCCATTTGTACTTCTCCATTTCCAACCCGTACTCCTAGTATGGGTATTTCTGTGGTGTTAAAGTCACATTTTGACTATTTGAAACATAAATTGTGTTTCTCTGCTATTTTGAGGAATCTAATGGTATTTTTTTCTAGTTCTTCTTCTGTCTTTGCCAGGATTACAAAGTTATCCATATAATTTGCTAGGGTTCCTTCATGTAGTAGTTCTCAGAAGATACTTGTTATTATCTGTTGAAATATTCCTGGCAAGTTGCACAGTCCAAAGTACATCACTTTTGGTTCGAATGGTCCCTTGTTTGTCAAAAAGGCTGCTTTCCATTCATTACCTTCTATCCATATGTTGTTGTATTCCCAGATTAGGTCTAATTTGTTGAAGTATTTTACATCTTTGAGTTTATCAATTACTTCATTGATCAGGGATAGTGGTGTTTTGTCCTTGATTGTATGTTGATTTAACTACCTGTAGTCTTGTACCAATCATAGTGTTCTATCTTTTTTTGGAATGAAGAAACATAGTGCCACATATCTTGAGTTTAACTCTATGATGAGTCCTGTCTTTAGTTGTTCATCTAACTATTAACTGAGTGTTTCTTCTTCTTTAAACGTCATTGGATAGGCTTTTGCATTAAGTTCCTTTGGTGCTTCCTCTGTTAAATTGATTTTGTGGTCCCATTCATATTTGTCAGGTAGTTTCTCGAATTTCTTCTTGTTGAATAAATGTGTGAATGGTGGGACATAATTTGGAAGATCGTCAGGATTAGTTGGATTGGGCTCTTTGTCTCCTCCCTTTGATTCTTCTTCTTCCTTTGGTAATAATCTCCTTGACCATGGGGTAAACTATATTGATTCGTGTTCTGTTTTGCAGTGTCCTGGACATCTTGTGAACTGTATGACTCCTTCTTTCTAGTCTACTTCTGGGTTGTGTTCTACTAGCCAGTCGTGTCCTAGAAATAGGTCCATTTCCTTGACTACTGTGTGTTATGAGAGCCCCAAGATGAAAATAACTTCCTGTGTGTTTGAACATTTAATCCATAACCTCAAGACATGCAATGGGGTTAAGATATAAATAGCATGGGAAATTAGGTAATCATATTATGTGGCAAGGTCAGATGATCATAGAACATTCTGGAAGGACATGTGATCATGGACTTTTAATAGTATAGCCACTGTAAAATAGTATAAGTAGTAGCTCAATACAATAAAGAACTCCATCGAGTTCTTTCTAAACATCCACCTAGGGTAATTACTAAGGACATTCACTGTTTATCGATAACACTGCGTCAATTTGTTCAATATGTCCATTTGAGTTGATTTCTAAGGGTACAAATTCTTTGATTGTCTTTTTCCCATTTCTTGATCTATCTGAGTTGTACACATCAAATGGTTTTGGGAGTGATTTGGTTGGTATTTCTTTTTCTTCAACTGTTTTTCTAGTAATAGTGGTATTTGTACATCTGGAGTTGATTAATGCCTTGACCTTGAGTTTTCTTCCATCTCTTGTTTTGATTGTTGGGTGCACTATAAGTTTCCTTGATTGTTCTCTCCATTGTGGAATAACATATCAATTCTTGGTGGAACTATTTACAGTGGTTCATTGTATCACGCCTACTCTGAACCTTTGCCAAAACCTTTCTACTCTTCATCATCTGAGTCTCCTATTTGTGAACTTTTAGTCTTCATCTGTTAAGGTGCTCTATACTCTATGGCGATATGTCCTTCTTTGCCACACTTGAAGCATCCTTGTGGTTTCTTCTCTTTCTTTGTTTGTTGACAATCTTTTGCCATGTCCAAATCTGTTACAGTTGTAACACTTGGGTTTGTGTCCTTGTTCGTTGTTCTTTTGTCATCCTATCTCCATTGGTTTGCCCATTCCTTCATAGGTTATCTCTGAACCTGTTCTGTAGTCATAGCAGATATTTGTTCACTTGTATCCTTATCCTACTACTGTAATTGCCACTTTCTACTGTTTTAAACTCTTTGGAGCTTAAGTTGGTGAATATGCTATTATGGCTCTGATGATTTCTTGGTTTATGTTCTTCTTTAGCAAAAATATTGCATGCTAGTCATCTATTTGTGCTTTGCTTGCTAAAGCCATGAATTTGATAAGGAAGTCTGCAATGTGTTTCCTGCCTTGTGTGAATATTTCAATATGCCATTCTACGTCAGCTTCTTTTGTTTTATCACTGTATACCAGTTGTAACTCTACTTCGAAAGTATCCCAACTTGGTGTATTATCATCTTGTTCTATCTTGTTGAGCTTCTGTTGTGCAAATGCTCCTGCTGTTCCTCCATAGAACCTTCCTAGTATTGCAATGATCTTCTCATTGGTGTCTATGACTTTGTTTACTCTGAGGTAGAGCTTTATAGCTCTCCACCAGTCTTTGAATGTCTTCCTGTTCCCATTAAACCATCCTAGTTCTGGTACCATCAATTTGTAGTTTATAACTTCTGCTGGTGCTGGTGCTGGTGCTATTCTGGCCATTGGTGCTAGTATGCCTGCATGTGTTCTGGACATGTTTCTCTTCAGTTGTCCTACTGATGGTGCATCGCTTAACTCATTGAGTTCCTCTTCTTCGTTGCCTGTTTTGTTGGCCTCTGATTCTGTCTCTTGTATGTCCTGTTCTTTGGACTCTTCCTGGTACTCTGATTGTTCTTCACTGATGTGAACTGAACTAAGTTGCTCTTTGAGGTATTCAACCTTCTGTACTCCAATTATATGTTCAGTAGCAATTTTTGTAATATACTAACAGCTGGTCTACTAGTTTTGCCGTCAGTTTCAAGATGAGTTGATAACACTTTACCAAATGTTATGACCTTGAGGAGTAACTCAGATTGCAACACTCAAGTAAAGTCTTGAGGATGAGATGAGAGTTAAGAAAAGAAGAGAATAATACAATTAGTAAACTGTAGGGAATACAGGAGAGTATCTACTATATATATACCTATGTACCATAAGGAGTAAATGAGGGAAACATATGGTAGACATGAGGTCTGCTGAGTAAAGAACATGCCCCACCAGTAAGACGCTGATTGAGCTATTAGACATATGAGGTAATGTGAAACAAAGAAGTAGTCTATGTGGTTGCATCATGGTGAACACCTGTGTACAATAAGGTCAATCATTATAGCAAGAGTCTGATGTCTATTTTGAATCTCTTTGATATTCAATGCATTACTGTATTGTAATATCCTCATCCATTATTACTATCATTTTGTCTACTAACCACTCATTATCAGACCATGGCTGATAATAACTGTAATCCCACTCAATATTCATAACACTACATATTAAATTGCCAATATCTTAGAAACTGCCATTATTGATGCTTTGTTTCTAGGCATCAGAGAAGCTCTCTTTATACCACTCAGAATGAGCCTAAAAAAACTTCAAGGCAATCAATATCACTGGAGATATGAAAACCTCAATGTTTGTACATTAGTTACCTATAGATACTCATCTGTCCTTTTCTTAGAACAAAGGACAGCCTCAATATGGTTAAGTTATTGCTATTTATAGCACAAAGGCACTACCATATGTAGAACAATAGGTAATAGCATGTGATGATCTGTTCTAGTGCACAGACCATCACAATTCTGTATATAAGAACTCATAGTCTGAGGATTAGACCTCAGACTTAACAATATCTTTTGTCACTTGTCTAACTTTGCCTCTAAGCACTTTAAATCTATATTTCAACCTATCATAAAACAAGTAAGTGACCTTTTGTGATAACTGTAAGGGCAACTGGGGCACAAGACTCCTGAAGAATTCTCAGGTAATATTACAGTTTGTAATTATGATACAACTCATCTCCAGGAGAATCCTCAGAGATTAGGATAAGGCTCCTAAAGGGATATTCTGCATTATATACTAGGTTTACATTCTTTAGTGTCAGGGTCAGTGTGATTGGAGCTATACTAGTGTGTTTAAGTATTACTTTAGTAATATTTGAACAGGCCTAGGTTGCTCTGGAGCATCATTATACAGTTCAGGGGTGGAAATAGAGCTGTTCCCTTACAATAACTCTCCTTTCAACTACAAATCTAATTTATTTTATCTAAAGCTATGTATAATATTTAGTTTCTTTTTTTATTGAAAACCTTCACTTTAGCTACTTCCTCTCAAACCTTTAGTATGCAATTGGGAGCTGGTATCACATATTATTATTTGTTCCAGTATGCAATTCCCTTTTGCAGCCTTTCACTATTATGGAATATGGGCCTAGGTAATGTTCTAAGAGTTTTTTTGATGGTCAGGTAGTTCTGATAAATTTTGCTAGAACATATACTACATCTTCTGCCTAGAATATAGGTGCCATGGTTTATCATGTATCTGCTGGACCCTGATAACACTTTTGTGCCTCTGTGATAGCTTATTTTAGTTCTGTGTGAGTTTTCTCTAAGTTTGCTACAAAATTTTTGGCTGATTGGGATATGAGTTCTCAGATTGTTTGTACTTGTATACTGGGGTAATAACCCTTGTTTGCAAAGAAGGGATACATTTCTGTGGTAGATGAGGGTATGTTATTGTAAATAAACTCTGCTAAAGGTAATAATCTGGACCAGTTGGATTGCTGATAGTTATAATAGATCTGCAAGTATTGTTCTAGGGTCTGGTTTGTATATTTCATTTGACTGTCTGTGTTAAGACTCTAGACCTCACAGTTGAATATGTGTTTCAACTTGAAGCCTATATCTAATACTTGATATCTTTACACTTCTTGTTAGAGAGTCTAGTTAAGGTTTTCAGTGAAGTTATATTGAAGGAGAGATATAAGCAAGACTTTGAGTAGCACCCTTCAAGGTTGTCCAAAGACAGGAAAGAGTACTGATTCCTCAGAGTAAAGAGAATACAGAGAGAAATACAGAAAGAGAGAACTTGCCATTCCCTTCTCTTTCTGGTCTGTATTTATCCTAACTAGTAATGTGACAATGTTACATTGTGATAACACTACTTGTAACTAGAGAGTGACTAGTTAAGTGACAGTCTAGTGATAGAAGCAATAAAGGTACAAGTTGAGTCAGTGTTTATAAATGGGTTAGTCCAATGTTGTCCTATTTAGCACAAGTCCCAAAGGTAGAAAGGAAATAGTTTGAGATTTCTCCAAAAAGTCCTGTCAATATCAAGAGTCTGATGTCTGTTTGGAATCTTCTAATGTTCAATGCATTACTATATTATAATGTTCTCATCCATCAGTACCATTGTCTCATCTACTAACCACTTATTATTAGACCATAGTTGGTAATAGTCATAGTCCCACTCGATATTCATAACATAAGTTGTTTTGGCTAGAGTCTTATACAGAGAAGACACAGAGGACTTTACTAACAAAATAAGCTATCTAATTATGTAGCAGTATACCCAGGGACATAAGGTTACTACCACTGACAGGCCAATCACTCAAAAACCAGTGGAGTTAAGCCTGCAGCCCCATAGCATTAATACTGAAAATAACTACTTAGTTAGAAAAAGAAGCCTTATATAAGAAAGTCTGAAAAGATGCCCATCAAAAGAAAATAGAAGCAGTAGCCCAGCAGGAGATAAGAATAGAATATAACATTACCCAATTAGTCATAGCTAAGAATAGAAAATCAATCAAAACTAATTTTCCATAATCAAAGACAAAGGAGCCTAGCAAAAGGATAACAAGAAACCTCAGATAGCTATGGAAACAGCATCTGAGATTCTCTAAAAAGAAGAGAAACAATGGGTCCTGAGTTGCTGAAGTAAGCAAAGAATGGGAGAGATTGCCACAGAATTGGCAGTAAGTAACCTAGTAACTCAACAAGAGCAGAATGGACCTGGAAAAATACATAGGAAATAATCAAGAAAATCAAGAAGGTACAGGATTCTCCATCACTACTAGAACAATTGTTATATTAATAGAGTTATGACTGGGTTTATTATTTTTCTCTATCTTTTATATATTTTTTTTGTATTTCTCTAAACATATAAAAACTCCCACTTAGTAGAAAGAAAGCAAGTAACCACAGTTGTCTCTTTCCTCTATTTGGGTTTTTGAGAGTGGAAATCTATTTTTAGAGTAATCAGATCAGTGATTAAGGTGCTTCAACTCAAGACTGAGTCAAAACAAAGTGTTACAAACTTTATTTGGTCATATTTTCATCAATTCTTTGATGATTTCTATGGTCTCAATAGTACCAGAAAGTCCTTAAGAAGAGCTTTTAATCAATACTAGTCACATTTTGAGGCTGTCAATATTGGCCAAGATATCAGGTAAATCAGTAGGTAACCACTGTGGTACTGTTTATTAAATTGCCAATATCTCAGAAACCACCATGATCAATGCTTTGCTTCTAGGTATCAAAAAAGCCCTCTTTATACCACTCAGAATGAGCCTAGAACAACCTTAAGGCAATCAATATCAGTGGAGATATGAAGGCCTTAATGTTTGTACATGGACTTAATTAATTACCTATAAATAGTCATCTGTCTTTTCTTAGAACAAAGGACAGCCTCTATATGGTTAAGTTATCACATTTTCAAGTACAGAGGCACTACCATATGTGTAAGAAAGCTAAACTCCAAGCCAGAATAAAGCCAACTGCTCTTTGCTCAGTGATTGACAAAGAGAACTTGATAGAGTCCCTGTTAGATTTGCTACACTATATATACAATTACTATCGTGGCTATGCACCTTGTTTCCTACTTCTCATGTCCATCAGCTGACTTCTTTGTCACATTCTGTGACTGTGACCTCAGTCACACCTTTGTGACTATGTGACTGTCACATAATATTTCCCATGCTCTACCTTAGTAATAATCTAAAAAAAAGAAAAAAATATAAATATTAACTTAGCCATTTTGCCAAGTCATGACAATATGTAGAACAATAGATAGTAGTATGTGATGATCTGTTCTAGTGCACAGACCATTACTTTTCTGTATATAAGGACTCCTTGTCTAAGGATTAGACCTCAGACTTAATAATATCTTTTGTCACTTGTCTAACTTTGCATTTTTGGACTTTTTAAAGTATCAAAGCACCTATCACAAATAGTAAGTGACCATTTGTGATATTGTGATACAAAGAGACTACAGGACTAGTGACTTAGCCACAGATACAATATCATAAAAAGCTCTGAGTTTAGCATTGCTAGGGAGTCAAGTTATACAAGAAGGATTCAAAGTCCAATATCTGATTGCATAGTCAAGAGTACTACTATGAGGATAGTCTGATCACATAGCTAGAGAGTGCTACTATCACAAAAGGTCACTTACTTTGTGATTGGTGGTTTGATACTTGAGAAGTTCAAAAATGCAAAGTTAAGATAGTGACAAAAGTAGTTGTTAAATCTGAGGTCTAATCCTCAGACTATGAGTTCTTAAATACAGAAAAGTGATAGTCTGTGCACTAGGACAGATTATCACATGCTACTACCTATTGTTCTACATATGGTAGTGCCTTTGTGCTGTAAATAGCAATAACTTAACCATATGGAGGCTGTCCTTTGTTCTAAGAAAAGAACAGATGAATCTATGGGTAATTAATAAAGTCTATGTGCAAACATTGAGGCCTTTATATCTCCACTAATATTAATCGCCTTGAGGTCATTCTAGGCTCATTCTGAGCAGTATGAAGAGGGCTTCTGCTGAGCCTAGAACCAAAGCTTAGATCATGGCAGTTTCCAAGATATTGGTGATTTAATAAATGGTACCATGGTGGTTACCTGTTGATCTGCCTAATATCTCGGCCATTATTGATCTCTTTGAGACATAACTGGTATCAATTGAAAGGTCTTTTCAAGGGCTTTTGGGAGCCATTGATACCGTGAGAATTGTTGAAGAATTGATGGAGATATGGCCGAATGAAGTTTGTGACAAATACCATGTATGCTCTTGCTTGACCCAAAATCTGTGTGTACAGATGACTAGTATGTTGAATATGTCCTCTGTGGACTATTATTTTGTCTCTTTTTCTCTTATTATAAGTTTCTGATTGATTAGTAAGCAACAAGTATGTCTGCCAGTGCAGACTTTTCTTACACCTCAGTTCTGCACACTTCAGACTGAGACTTCGTGTTCTTGCATGGGAGCCTAAGAGCAATGAGTCTGTTGCCAAGGGGATGTTCAATCCGAGCAGGTGAGAGGGCATATGAGATCAAAGATGACAATGGTCAAGCCATCGGGAACATTTTCGATCCTGCCGATGCCAAACTTGCAGTAATCCTGAGTCATCATTGAAGATGGCGCATATAACCGGGTCGTCACATGTTTGGAAGGCAACCTTCCAAAATCAGACATCTTTTCTTGGCCAGAGGTTGAATGAGACGCGCTTCTCATTGTATCAGAGACCCAGACAAATATTCCCACGCGAGGCAACGACGTGACATAGTGACATAGTTCTAACTATCGCGTGTGCCCATCTGACAAACCGTTTTCACACTCTTGAATCAGGTTTCGATGCACACGATGTTGTGTCAGTTTTTCAGGTGAGCATTTACTCCTTTGCCCGGGGTGCTGCTGAGTTCGTTCTTCTCACCATCCATTGTTCACCTCGACATGCATCCGTCCACTGTTATTCAAGACGACAAAGCGGGGACTGGGTCAAGTCGTCCCGTCAGGGAAGATTAGGATCCCCACTGAAGAGGGTTACGCCGTACATTCAGTGCTGCCAACATTCGTGCCAGCTCTTCTCCTCTCTTTCGTCGCAATCTCGAAGTCCAGTTCTATGCATTCAAGGACGTCGGTAACATCTGGAACGAACATTCGTAAAGACGGTGTTCGCAGCATTTGATATGATGGCCTTTTCCGACAATCCAGGAAGGGAGATGTAATATCTGTTCATCGTCGAGCGATCCAAGCAAGCAATCTTGCCATTCACCACCCACTTTACTTCAGGTGTGTAGATCCGCGTGGCATAAACCCAAGTCCAGCCCTCAGACTTCCCAGACATTTGCTCTATCCCACGTACGAGGAGGTTCAGATCCTTGTAGAAAAATTCAAATACCTTCTCCCCAAACACCTGAACAGCATTATGAGATCCATCACCATGACCGACACGCTCACACCCCTCTTCCCCTCTAAATCCGTTGAGAAATGTCTAATACCCTGGCACAATGGTGTCCTTGCACGATGCCGGCGAGCTTTGATGTTGGAAGAAGCTCACTCAGTCGGATTTCGTCTAAGGTATGGCCTTGAAGAACAGTTGCCGACACTGGTGGGAAGCTTTTGTTTTGGCATGAGGATTTGAACGGGTTCGAGGGTGCTGAAGAGCTGATCCTTTGGTGGCGACCAAAGGACATTAAATATTATTATATATTAGAATTTTCCGAACACCCTCAGCAATGATGGCTAAAATCAGAATCCAGATAAGTTGGACATTGAATACCAGACACAAAAATCAGACCTTGCTCTGTCCGGATCTCTATAAGAAGATCTCGGTCAAAATTCCTCGCAAAAGCATCTAGTTTATCCTGCAGTTCAATAGCTTTCTCCTTATTCGTGACAACGAGCACATGTTGAGCTGTGATCAACGAATGAGTTGTCAATCCATTCCACACAACAGAATACGCATCCTGCCAACTTTTGAGCCACTCCTCAATAAACTCCACCACTTCTTCTATCATTTTATGAAATTTATTGATAGCAATATGCAGTTGATCTGAATTTTGAATGTCCTTGAGTTTGGCCAGCTGGCCCATTATGATTTTGATGCTCTTTGCCATGTTTTTCACTACTCTGTGGGATTCCTCTTGAGCCTTGAAATGCTGCAAAATATATCAGCATTATTCATGTCAGAAATAGAAAAGGGAGTCAACTTGGTGTACGACATCAATGCAAGAAAATATTGATTTCGCTATGGGGTCCAACTGCTTCGGGTCAGATAATGTATGTATGTACTAGTCAACAATAATTTACTCCACCGATAGCCTTTCCAACCTCAACAATCATCCCACTCACATCACTTGCGGAACCGAGATGATTCATGACAGGCCGGAAATTGTTCAGACTCTCGATTGCGATGTTTATTTTTTTATTCAGGGCTCTCAGGTCACATTTGTAAGCCTACAGTTGTACTTGAACAGGCAATCTACATGTTGACAACAACAACGATAGCGTACCTCGGCAACGATCCAGAATTGTAATCCTGGAATTTCATCGGAAATTTTTACCTTAAAATCTGCTGAAGTATCCTGAGCAGATTTGGAGCGGTTGAAACAGAGATCAACTCACATTTGGTTCCTTTCTGTGATTCAGACACCAGGTGATCCCATAGATCGTTGAACTTGACCCTGCCTTTACATGGAGGATCGTCCTTGAAAATCCACCCAGGACTGAGGATTTTCTGTCGCCAAGGATGCTTTCTGTGTACCTCAATATCCAGGTCACTTTCTTGCTCGAGAATACTACATTGCACGAATGTTTAGCACTGTCTAGGCATGAAACATTCAACTCACCATTTTCTTGTCAACTTGAAATGCTGCTCTCCCTCAGTGTTCTTCTTGAGTTTTCCGTCAGTATCTCGGAGATGGCTGGGGCCATCCGCCTTGTCAGAGTGCTTGACAATCAATGATTGCGGCAGTTCATGATCGAGCTTCGCGATGAATTCTAGATGCAGCCAATTGAGCATACTAATAGATTAAGCCGATAAGACAGAGTGATACTCACCGACAATTTGGATAGTCGGTACCGTAGTAGCATTCTTATCTGTGTTTGCCATTGATTCAATTCTGAGGTAGAGTGACCAGGAATTAACGGTGCGAGTGGGTGATGTTATCAGGTGGACAAGGTCGTAGAACCATCTGAAGCAGCTGTTACTGCCTTACCGAATACAACGAGTGGGAATTTGATCGACATATCAGAAGCACAAGCTGTAAATGTGGGAGCTGCACCAAATTGGACTTGTCATGGAACATTTGTGACCATCAAGTGATCAAAGTCGGGTCCAAACCTAGATTATCTCATCGGTTGTTCCAAGACATGGTTTGGAAATCATTGATATCTCGTTACCCAAACATTGATATTATTTTATTGTCGATGAATTTGATTCTTCCAAAAACAATGTATCACATTTCTGAGAAGGGATATATGCTCCAAGTCTTGCTTACAAATGTAGACCATATTGGCCTCAGGTGATGGAGGTATTCCTTGGATCACCCTTCAAAGCCAAACTTTCTAGGCCTGGAACCAAGCTCAGGATCTAGATGACATTATGTTGAACATCCAATGGGTGGAAGAGTCTTTGTAAGGGAATAATTGAGGTTGCCCAACCTAGGGGGATTATTATTTTATTTTTTATCATTATATATATGTATGTTGGCTGTCCTCACTGTCATGTTCTTCACTTTGATTGTGAGAAGCTTACATCTTCATAAGTCAATCATCCCAAATTTGGCATGTGCTGTTTGCAAGAACAAATCCAACTACTCCCTCTCCAACCACTTACTGGAATCCTACAAAATCACTTGACTAGAAATGATTATTCCTCAAGAGAATTTCATAACAACATACAATAGTATAATGCAGCTTTTGCCATGACTTCAGTAGCAGTCAAAATTGACAACTCTGTCACTATGTCATGACTTGGCAAAATTGATTAAGTTAATATTTCTTTTTCTTTTATTCTTATTTTTCTTTTGGTTTCTAAAGATTAGATATATAGGAGATATCACAAAAGGTCACTTACTGTTTGTGATGGGTGCTTTGATACTTTAAACAGTTCAAAAATGTGAAGTCAAACAAGTAACAAAAGATGTTGTTAAGTCTGAGGTCAGGCAGGGAGTCCTTATATACAGAATTGTGATGGTCTATGCACTAGGACAGATCTGTCACAAAATTCATTTGGCCATATCTCCATCAATTCTTTGACAATTCTCACAGTTTGAATGGCTACAGAAAGCCCTCAAAAAGACCTTTCAATTGATGCCAGTCACATCTCGTGGTGATCAGTATTAGCTGCGATATTAGGCAGATCAACTGGTAATCACTATGGTACTGTTTATTAAATCACTGATATCTCAGAAACTGCCATGATTGATGCTTTGGTTCTAGGCTCATCAGAAGCCCTCTTCATACCACTCAAAATGAGCCTAGAACAACCTCAAGGCAATCAATATCAGTGGAGATATGAAGGCCTCAATATTTGCACATAGACTTTATTAATTACCCATAGATAGTCATCTGTCCTTTTCTTAGAACAAAGGACAGCCTCCATATGGTTAAGTTATCACTATTCATAGCACAAAGACACTACCATATGTAGAACAATAGGTAG
>Ga0153970_1000081_pt1 | contig 15421 bp, 17 predicted proteins | sample TSGA054MetaG_FD_102280 | JGI IMG/M metagenome (GOLD analysis project Ga0153970, IMG submission 102280) | Attine ant fungus gardens microbial communities from Georgia, USA - TSGA054 MetaG | ecosystem: Host-associated > Fungi > Mycelium > Unclassified | place: USA: Georgia, George L Smith State...
TACTTGAGTTCCCCTCTGTGCCCTAGAGTATTTTATTATGATTACAAAGCAAAGAGACAACAAAGAAAGTGAGACAAAGAAAACCTCTGAATTCCCAAACATAGTAAGGCCACAATGATGAGACGGCACCTTTCCGAACACTGGGTGGCCACTTCCTGATCCTCTAACCCTACTCCCAGAATCCTTCTCTGCACGATGGTCAGGTCTCAAGCCTCTTGCTGGGCTGTAGATGGAGATGGTGATCTTGAGTTGTCTTGCCCTCGAGCATGTTATCTTCATCTAGCCTTCCTACTACCTCTCTCTTTAGCTTCTCTGATCTTTTCTTCTACCTCCTCTATGTCCTTTTGCTCTTCCAGATTCCAAATTCCTTCCATTGCTATTCTGATGCGACTTCATGGTGACTCGATTTTCTTGATCTTGCTATAATTAACCATCAGTAATGATGGCTTGGCTTTGATCATAACTCGTCTATGAATAACGCTGCTAGCTGTCGAGATATAATGCTGCTTGGGTCGCATTAACCTGTCTAAGTTTGTCTCTGTCCTCAAGAGTACTTCTAGAAGGGAAATCTATTGGAAATCCGATACGGGGTGCCTAGGCAAGCATCTATAAGGTGTATATAACAGTGGTCATAGCCACTATCCTGCTACTCAAGCTAGATGCTCGAGTCCATGACTGGGCATCTAAAGGAACATCTCTGGGGAGGTCAAGCTCTCCTCTCAAGCTGGTTATTCTGGTTATTAGGGTGTAAATTGTTACCTACTTTGTCTAAAGATTTGTATGGCATGACACCAGACACACAATTTGTCATGAAAACTAATACCTCAGACTATGCTCTTGCTGCTATTCTCTTTATTATGACTAAAGATAATGAAATTCATCCTATAGCCTTCTACTCCTAGATGTTTTCCACTCTGAAGCTCAACTATGATATCCATAACAAAGAATTACTTGTAATATTTGAGGCCTTCAAAATTTGGCGACACTATTTAGAAGGGTCTGCTTTACCAATTGATGTTGTAACAGATCACAAGAACTTGGAATATTTCTTAACAACCAAGGTTCTAATGTGCCAATATGCAAGATAGTCAGAATATCTCTCCTAATTCAATCTCATAATTTGCTTCTGTCCCAGATGTCTTGGCACCAAGCCAAATGCACTCACTAGATAATGGAATGTCCATCCAAAAGAGAGAGATAATAGCTATGCTTCAGTGAACCCTCATAATTTCTGTCCAGTCTTTACTCATGAACAAATTGCAATATCTCTTTGAGCAACCATTCTCACCACTCTGACGCTTTGCATAGCCACAATATTGGACAAAAACTAACTCTACTCCAATATCCTAGCAGTACTCCCCTCTAACTCCTCCATCTCCAACCATTTACTTTATCTAGAAGGACATTAGTCAAAAGACAATGCAGGTTTCCTCAGACTTGACAATAGAATATATGTTCTGGATAACACCAACTTATACCTCTGAGTTCTCCAGTATCATCACAACCATGTTCTAGTAGGATATCTAGGCCAAAATAAAATACTGGAACTCATATGGAGACACTATACCTGGCCAAATATCTACAACAACATACAAAAGTTCTTTAAGTCTTGTATTACCTGTATGAGAACCAAACCACAACAGCACAGACCATATGGATCCCTCTAACAACTCCTTATTCTGAAACGTCTGTAAAATTCAATTTCTATAGACTTCATCGAAAAACTCCCTTCCTTCTCCAGTTTCAATACTATCCTAGTTATAGTAGATTGTCTGTTGAAACAAGCTATATTCATTCCCACTCATGACACCATCACTTCAGTAGAATTAGCATGCCTTTTTGTTGTCTATGTCTTTTCAAAATATGGAGTCCTATCTTATGTTACATTCAACTGTAACTCCGAGTTCATTTCTCACTTCTTCTACTTCCTAGATACTGCCCTAGATATGAGACTTCACTTTACCAGTAGCTACTATCTGGAGGCAAACAGTCAAGTGGAACAGACTAATCAGACATTAGAACAATACCTCTGTATATACTGTAACTACCAACAGGACAACTGGTCTGAACTGTTACCCCTGGCTGAGTTCTCTTATAACAATGCTTCTAGTGCTACCACTAGTATATTCCCATTCTTCACCAACAAAGGCTATTATTCTAATCTCAGTGTATACCCAGAACGAGATATAGCTTCCTCTCGTGCCTATGACTTCATAATTGATATTAACAAACTACAAGGCATGCTTAAAGAGGAAATCACCAAAGCCCAACAACAATATCAACCCTCCACTAACTCTCGTCAAAGCCAACCACTGGACTTCCAAGTTGGACAATTAGTATTTGTTAGAGCACAGTACTTCTACATAACTCGCCCATCGAAGAAACTCTCTAAAAAGTACCTCAGACTATATGAGATAATTGCTCAGCCTAGTCTGCAATCTTTCACACTCCGCTTTCCAGACACTATGAAAGCTGTTTACCCTGTGTTCCATATCTCTATGCTCAAACTAGCCATACTTAACACCTTTCTGCAGCATTCTGAACCTCTGCCAGCACCTATAATCATCAACAGAGAACCAGAATACAAAATCTCTAAAATAGTCAACCCCAAGATTGACTGCCAGAGGGCATACAAGCTGCTCTACAAGGTTATATGGCTAGAATACAAAGATACTGACAATGACTCCAAATAGTTACTAGCGACAGAACTGGAATATACCAAGGAATTACTAAACAATTTTCATCTCAAATATCCCTCTAAACTAGAACCATTACAATCCTAAAAATATCTTTATTCTACTTCCTTGACTCCATTTCTCTGCACTTACACTGTTTAAAAAAAATTTTTTTAATACTTATATACATTTTGGAGTATAGTTTCCTTTGCACTGACTTGCTTACTTATATTCCTTTACAGTCCTCCCTTGCAATTGTCCAATACTTGTATTTTTGCTTCATCATTTATCATTACTCATATCCACTTTCTACTCACAGAAAAGAAAAATAATATTCAAAAAAAAAACATTATAAAGTTCCAGTACCAACAGAGTATGCAACTAGAGAGAAACTACTACTCCCTTCTTTCATATCCTCCATTCTATTTTTCTCTTTTTGCCCTCCGACTTCTTTCTTCTTCTCTGCTCTATCTATCCTCTCCTCTCTTTGTTTTCCCTTTTCCTTGCTTTCCTGCACCTTTGTCTCCTTTCCCTTAGACTCTGGCTATGAAAATTGCTCCTCCTCAGAATCATAGCTCTCTATGCCAGCTAACTTCTCCAATGCTACTGTAATTCTCTGGACATCCTTCCTTAATCCCCACAACTCACTCAACTCCTCTAACTTTCTTGAAACCTCTACCTTCTACTCTGCATCTATTTGTTATTTCATCTTCCTTGCTTTTAACCTCTAGACCACTTCTGCCCTTACCTTTGCGTGTGTCTTATCTGCATCAAAAGGCTTACAAGTAGCCTTAGCCTTGGTACAGGAAGTACATGATGTTGTATGACTATAAGAGTTAATGAAGTGACAAAGGAAATTAAATAAAAAACTCACAGCAAATTTTAGGGGATACACAAGATCCCGATGTTATGCCGTTAGAGAATTTTCTGCAGAAATATAGCATGGGATAAAAATTATAACCCTGGATTTCACTATTGGAACCTACTCTAGAGAACTCCTACAAGTCCCAGACATAATCTAGACCCAATATTGGGTACTTCTATTAGGTAATGGCCAAGCTGTCACATGCCAGAAAAGCATATACCTCGGGAGGCAAGACTGATGAGCTAGCATCAGGTTTATCAGAGACAAACTATCAATGTTGATACTTTAGGACTCAGATGTTAAAGGATACCTCTGGAATGCAATAGAATTTCAATCTAGAGCGGACTTGGACTAATATGACACCAAGACGACAAATCAAAAGTCTATCAGTGACTAGTGATCCCATCACTGCTGGACTCAGTCAAGAAGCGAACATGCCGTAGAGCAACAGGAATATCGATTACCTTCATATGCACTTGCACGTGTTTCTAGATCATATTTGGAGTAGAAGGAAGCTAGTTTGGAGATTAGAGGATGCCAGGTAGGAGTGAAGTATGGAGGTGGAGTAGGAGCATATGGCTATGGCCAGTAGGTATGGAGGATAGGGAGGTGATATCTGTTATGTCCACATGGCAATGTCATGGAGGAGAGAAGTGAGAGAGGCTGGAAAAAGAAAGAGTTTCCTTTTTTTTATTTATTTTTAATTGAGTCTCATCAGTTTGTACTTTTAATATAACACTCAGAGAGCCTGAGAGAAAGACAATGGAATCTTGACACCTACTGCCATCTCAAGGACTCGAGAGTTGTCTTATGGCAATTTTCTGAGTTCTAAGTGAAGTGGTTGGGCTGTTGAGGAGACTAGAACTCTATACCCTACTTGGTCAAGAGACAAGACATAGCAGTCACTCGAACAACCTTCTACAGAGTAGCAGGCCTGAAAAGCCTGGCTAATCATCGACTCAGATCATATTACACCCATAAGGTTTGGTGTGGGGGTGCGGATAAGGGCTTGATTGAGTGTAGTAAGGCCTATGAGTGGTTTACTAACTACTTTGATAGTGAGCTTGTTACGGTGTGTAAAGATGGACACCTTAGGAACACCATGCGAGAAGGATCTAGATTGAGCTTACAATCCTTTCGAACATTTTTATCTTAATTATCACGCTAAGTTTCTATATTCTCTTTTTAATACCTTCATTCTTGATTCATTCCCACAAACTCTTTAGCATGCAATTGGGACCTGGTACCGCATCTTTAGCTCATGCCAGGCTAATAGTCCCTTTTGCTCCCTTTACCAAAGTCTGCATACCTCTCATAGGGACTTTCTCCACCAACAACTACTACTCCCATTTTCTTTTCCAACTCCTCACATTGTTGATGGGCCTCTAGACTTTTCTTGGGCAAATAACAGACATGTTGCCTCTTAGTCAAAGATGGAAGTTCGATAAGGTTCATCTCCTTGTCAGAAGAAGAATTTGAGGGGAACAGAAAAGTCTTGGACCAATTTCTGCGACATTGCTGTTCAATGGTGGTGACACAATCCATCTCAAGATAATGAGCCAGATCTCTCTAGTATTCCTGCTCCTTCTTATGTACCTGTTCCTGCTTCTCTTTCCTTTGTGCCTTTTCTTCTAATCTTTTCTATTCTGCAATTTTTGCCTCTTTTCAAGCTTGACACTCAAGCCGTTCTTTTTCTTCCTGCTGGCAAAGCAAGGCCTCCATCTCAGCACATCTTCTAGCTAGTTTAGCCTCATATCACTCATCGTCGGAATTAGAGAGTGTAACACTTGAAGTGGGGACAAAGAACATAGTAGTAGAGTTTCAGGTTAAAGTTGCAAAAAACAAGGTTTTTAATACCAGAATCAGGTGATATTTGAATTGCTTATATATGAAAGCTTTGAGGGCTCAGCCTTGAAGGGAGAGTACTATCATATTCCAGAAATCTGACAATTATGTAATTTTATTTCCCCTAATAATTCTCCTAACAGTTATAAATAGTGGGATAGCATAGTAGACTACTCTTCTCCTATTTCAGTCTTCCTATAAGTACTAAGTAGTTATAGTGTATTTTCTCAGTTTGTAAATTAACATCAATTGATCCTAATCCTATCCCTGTCCATTTCAGTCTCTATTCTATACCCTAGGACCTCTGTTCTGACGACTTACCCCTATTCCAAAATAAGCGACCAACCTCACAACTGGAGACCAGGGTGTAATACATAAGTTGAAGCCAAGGTCATTCATCAAAAGTCATACTCCACTCCAATGTTTTTATTCTGTCTACCAGAGCTTGCTTTTTTGGTGATAAGTATAGCTCCCTTGGGCCTACTTCTGTTTTTACAGACTATTAGCATATGAGATATTTCCAAATTTCTGGAAATAGTGATCCTGCTCCCCAGATTGCAGAACTCAGTACTCTCTATATCAGGCTAGAGGAGAACAAATGTAATGTTTCCTCCCTCATTTGTGCAATAACACTTTTATTTGCTATCCCTCAATCTTGGGATAACTTGGTCACCTTTATCCTTACTTCCTAGACCTCGCTCATCCAGTTGACTTGGGATTTTGTAAGCTCAGCTATTTAGTCTGAGTTCTCTCAAAGATTAACTAGTGCTCATATTGCTCATCACTCAGGTGTTTCTAGAGGTGATCGTTCTTCCTCTTGGAAGAAGAATCCCCAGGATAAGCAGCAGTCATAAAGGGATTCCTCCCAGCAGCAAAAGAAAAAATGTGGTCAAGGAAAGCATAGTGATAAAGCACACCAAGCAGATAGCTCTTCTAAATCTGTTAATAGTAATGAGTACCAAGCCTCTAGTACCATTGCTTTTGCAAGTATAGCTACTATTGTTTCTCCTACTCATCCTCTTTCTCCTAAGCCTCAGTCAAAAGCTAGAGCACCCAAGCTCACTGATTGGCTCTTTGAGCAATACCCTTCTCAAATTGGTTCAATCTGTGGTCCATTAGCATATGCACAAGATAGAGCACTAAAACTATATGATAAGTGCTTGGCTAGAAAATTCCCTGATCCTACTCTTGTTAAGGTATCTACCTCCAAAATCACTGAGCCTTCCTTAAAGGCTTCTTCCTCTCAGGTTCAAAGTGGTCCATCCAAAATAGATGTTGACCTACCTTCAGTAACAAACACATCTATTTTAGAGGAGTCAGTTGATGCTGATGATATAGTATCCTTGGGAAGTCCTAAGAATTGGGGCTTGAATAATCAAATTTCTGGATATGACCTGTATATGTATTCCCCTACTGTCTTTTACCATTCTCTAACTATCTCAGCTCAGTCTCTCACAACCTATGCCAATGTAATGGCCATAACTAGGAACTTTGTAGCATCGAGTAGTGTAGTCTATAGTAACTTAGCCTGAGATGACTTAAACATCCTCCTTATCTGAGTTAATAAGAAGAACTTGATAAAGTTCCTATTTGATTTTCTACACTATATATACAACTACTATTGTGGCTATGCACTTTATCTCCTATAGTCCTCATATTACTTGTCATGTGACTACCCTGTCACATGTTGTGACAGTAACCTGTGATGCAACATTCTGCGACCAATGTCACACCTTTTGTGACAGTGACATGACTCCTTTCCCATGCTTCACCTTCATAGTAGTAATTCAACTAAATAAAAGAAAAAGGAAATAAAAAGTGAAAATAGAAAATAACTTAGCTGTTTTGCCAAGTTATGACATAGTCTGTATGGCTCAATGTGACAATAAATTTGTGTTACCTGCATTACCTATAGCTGAGAATTTACAAAGATGTGATAGAGCACTATGCACTACATACAAGGATAAAAAAGCGCCATATAGCCACTCTTATAATGATGAATAGTTCTTGGACTTTGATGTCTCTGCTTATTTCACTCCTTTTGAGTCTGACTTTGTCTCCATGACTCAAGGAAATTATGATCACATTGAGACAGCTAATTATAAAGTACCTCTTTTTATGGTTGCTATAGGAACTGTCCTTATAGAACATGAAATCATTGATCCTAAAGATAAGACAATTAGAACTGCTATCTCTAAACTATGGCCAGTATACTGTGTTTCTGGTATGACCATGTGTCTCTTCTCCACTAGACAGTTACTCTAATCTAGATTGAGTATAGAAGACACAATAGATGGTTTAAGCTTTCACAACTCATCTGGTGATGCTGTCCTCTTTGTCCTACCTAATCTTTGGGAGAGCATCCAGGTTGTGAAAACATGTATCATTAAGAACAATATTCCTAATCCTGTGAGCCTTGTTACAAGACACCTAGATTATGAGATAATTCATTGTCAACTTGGGCACATCTCTGATGAAGCTATAAGACATATCCCAGACAATGTTGAAGGTGCTAAAGAAGATCTGCTTCCCTAACAAGAAGCATGTATACTGTGGTTGCACTTTAGGAAAGCTGTACTAGCACAGTGTTATGACTTGGCAAAACAACTAAGTCATTATTTATATTTCTTTTCTTTTCTTTTCTTTTTCTTTTATCTTGGACTTTGTCACAATGGTGACACTGTGATGCATGGATTGGTCAGCTCACCATCAGCCTTTCTAGAATCCTCCAAATTATTTAAATAATTGCCAATTGCTGTAACTACCTTAGTTTTGTTCTCCCTTAGGAGAACCCCATCCTTGTCAACTCATATCTCTCTCTCTCTTAATAAATCTTTTGAATCCTAGAAGGGACAAGTGTAGGAGTAGGCACAACTCACTGTTGAGGCCAAGCCCCCCAAGAAGAATTCCTTTCCTAGAGTTGAACCTGACAGACTTACTACACAGAAAGGAGTGCGGAAAAGTATCATATTACAAGTGTTACATAGTCACACTCACATGACAGGAAGTCATAGCATCACATCACATGATGTCACATGAGGGTCACATGATAGGCATGGGAAAGTAGTGCACAGACCATGTAGTAGTTGTATAAGTAGTGTAGAAAATCTAATAGGAACTCTATTGAGTTCTCTTTGTCAATTGCTAAACAAAGAGCAGTTGGCTTAATTCTGGCTTGGAGTTTAGCTTTCTTATACACAGTTTCTCTGAGAATCCTAAGCATTCTAGTAAGACTCTTGGATTGATTCATTTAGATCTCCTTGAGCTCCCCACTTTATTATACTCTAAGTATAAGTAGGTGATTACATTCCTTGATGACTATTCCTCCTATTGCAGAGTTGCTTTTTTACACAAAAAATCAGATGTTGCAGAAGCAATCAAAGCTGTTTTCTAGTTGTGGTTAAATACTACTTTCTACTCTGTTAAATGCCTGTATACTGATAATGGGGGAGAATATATGACATCAGAATTGCAATCCTTTTTATGTGAACAGGGAATTGTTCATAAGACAAGTACACCACATGTATACTAGCAAAATGGTCAAGCAGAACAGTTGAATCAAACACTGCTAGAAAAGGCATAATCTATGCAACTTGAAGTATGTTTACCTAATTCCTGGTAGGAGTTTACTTTTGCAACTGCTACCCATGTCTATAACTATACTCCCATTCAACATCCTAAATGGAAAACACCTTAGGAGATCTTCATAGGTAAAAAACCTAAAATATCATACCTCTATGTCTTTGGCTATGGAGCATATGTATATCTTCCCAATGAAGTTTGTGCAAATAAACTTATACTGCACTCTGAACTCATGATTATTTATTGGGTATGAGGATAATAGCTATAGATTTATTTGTCACATACAAGGGAATGTTATACTTTGCTCTACCCAAGCTATCTTTGATGAAGAACACTTTTCTAGATGTCCATCTTCTCACTCCAAAGAGCAAATGCCCCCTGGTAGACTAACCCTAGAGACAGAGTCATCAGCACCTGGATCTTCTAGTATAGATGAACCTGCTCCAATACCTTTTCTACCAACACTTGTACATCCTAGACCCTTTACTTCTTCAATTCCTCCTAACTTGCCAACTTACTCAGAATCTCCATCTCCCTCTCCTCCACTGATACCACCTAAATGGTTCTCAGTAAAAATTGAAGAGGTTGAAGATGTCAAAGATAAAGATATTAAGATGCATTCTCTAAGCCCTCCTTTTCCTGAAGCTAGTTCCTCATAGTATACTCCTCCTCAGGTTTCAACTATAATACCACAAAAACGAGGTAGTGATCTACAGCTAGGAGAAGATATTCCTTCTCTGAGATATAGCTTGAGAAGATCAACCCATGAGACTAGAGTCCTGTCATAACTTGGCAAAATAGCTAAGTTATTTTCTATTTTCACTTTTTATTTCCTTTTTCTTTTATTTAGTTGAATTACTACTATGAAGGTGAAGCATGGGAAAGGAGTCATGTCACTGTCACACTGTCACAAAAAGGTGTGACATTGGTCATAGAATGTCACTGTCACTGTCACAACATGTGACAGGGTAATCATATGACAGGTAATATGAGGACTATGGGAGGTGAAGTATATAGCTACAATAGTAGTTGTATATATAGTGTAAAAAATCAAATGGGAACTCTATTGAGTTCTCCTTGTCAACTCAGATAAGGAGGGTGTCTAAGTCATCTCAGGCTAAGTTGCTACAAGTCCCTCATAGAGAAGGCAATATATATGAAGAGGATCACTATTCCACAGATGTCTTGAGATACCCTGAGTGGTAATGACATCCTGGTGAGACTGACCCAGATATGGTGCACAGAATGCTTGAGAATGCTTGTAGACATATTCAAGCACAGCCTAATACTATTCTAATTGGAAGAGTATACTATCCATATAGTCAATGGGACAATACTATTGAAATAAATGGAATCCACTATGAAGTTGATTAGGTAGAACAATAACCTATCATAATTGACATAGAGGTAAATGGAATGGATGCTCCATCTCTAGCAGGCGAGTTCGCCTTGCAAGAGAAAGGGGAGCAGAGCATATTCACTTTCTTTTGGTACTCAGAGCAACTGAGACACATTTTCTATCCAAAACCTTTAAAGATGTTGCTAAACTACCAGCTGACTCTAAGAAAAGGTGGCTTGAATCTTGCCTTGAGGAGCTTGTCAATGAGCCAACTCCTGAGCCAAAATAAAGCCAACTGCTCTTTATCAGCATTTGAGAAAGAGAACTTGATAGAGTTCCTATTGGATTTACTATACTATATATACAATTACTATGTGGCTATGCTCCTTATCTCCTATGGTCTCTATGTTACTTGTCAACTGACTCCTTTGTCACATATGATGACTGTGACTTGTGACTCCATGTCACATGACCTGATATGACTATTCTGTGACTGCTATTACACCTTTGTGACTTTGTGACTTGTCATGTGATATCTTCCCATACTCCACCTTAGTAATAAAAGAAAAAGAAAAGAAAAGAAAAGAAAAAGAAATATTAAATAATGACTTAGCTGTTTTGCCAAGTCATGATACCATCCCCCTCTTAAGTTTTCTTGTCTCAAGGAATTTTCCTACAACTTGTAGTATAGGTCAACCATGTTGTCCATCTCATTGTTGTTTTCTTCTGTCCATTCTCTAACTTCCAATTTTTCTTTCTCAGTTTCTTCTTCTTCTGCAATTATTTCCATTTTTTCTCCCTAATTGTTTTCCTTTTCACTGTCTCCAATTTCTCTCTAGTCTTCCCTAATATTCTTGGTCATACCTCTTGTCTGACCATCTGAATAGTTTTTTTGCTGTGAATCTTCCTAGCAGCTCTCCCCTTCTGAACGTTCCTTCTTCACATTCTTGTTTTGCCATATCTTTTATATCTCTCTGGTACTCCTTCTCAAATTCTTTAATTGCTTCTTTTGCATTCTTTAAATTCTCTCTTCCTTCCCCAGTATTGGATTCTGCTGTGAACCCTTTCCACTATACTAAATACTTGTCCTTTCCCCTTACTTGCCACTTATTCAATATTCTCTCTACCTTCTATTCTTTTTCCTCTTTGATTATTACTAGAGCTGGTTGCTCCTTCCTCTGTCCTTCCACTTGCCCTACATACTGTCATATTCTACTGAGATTTACTACTGAATATACCTCTACTGTACTAGGTAGTTCCAATTCTACTATGTTTGATAATATAATTTTCTTTATTTTGTAAGGCCCAACGAATCTTTCCATTAGCTTTTCTATTCTCCTTCCAACCATCTGATACTTTAGATCCTTAGTGCTTAGCACTACTAAGTCTCCTACTTTATAGTTGTCAACTTCTACTCTTTTCCTATTTGTGTACTTCTTCATTTCTTCTTGTACTTTGCTTAGTACCACTTTCACTTCCTCTTGTATTTGCTTCATTTTCTCAATAAATTTCTCTACTTCTTCATATTTCTTCTTTTTCCTTCCCTCAAACCCTATCCTGGGATCTTGTCTGTAATTTGCCTTAAAAGGTGATATCCAAGTACTCAAGTGCATTTTGTTATTATATACAAACTCTGCCGTTCCCAGCCATTCTGGCCACTGCTCTTGCCTATGATCAATGAACATTCTTAAATACTATTCTAGTTCCTGATTCACCCTCTCTGTTTGTCCATCTGTCTGAGGGTGGAATACTATCAACAATTTACTCTTAATCCCCAACATCCTGTTCAACTTCTGCATTAATCCTACTGTAAACTGGGGTCCTCTATCTGAGATAATACTCTCTGGTAACCTATGCAGTTTCTATACATTGTCTTTAAACAGCCTTGCTAAGCCTTCTGCCAATGTCTTCTCTATAGTTGGTATAAAATAGACCATTTTAGTTAGTTGATCCACTACTACCAGAATGCTATCATATCCCTGTACTAGAGGCAGCTTAGTAATAAAGTCTACTGATATTTGCATTCATGGTTCTTCTGGGATTGAATTTGGCATTAATTTTCCTACTGGCTGTTCCATACGGTTTTTGTTTTGTTGGCAAGAGTTACACCCTTCTATATACCACTTCACTTCCTTTGTTACTCCTGGCCACCAAAAGTTTTGAGTAACCAACTCTACTGTTTTCTACTGTCCTCCATGTCCTCCTACTGGTGTATTGTGATGTAGCCTAATTATTTCCACTCTAAGCTTACTATCTTTTGGTACATAGACTTTTCCTTCTTTGTACATGATGCTGTCGACTTCTCTCCACTCTTTATCTCTTAACATTTTCACCCCTGCCTTTTTCATTTCTTCTACTGCCTTTACTACTTCATCATCTCTTACTTTTGACTTTCTTACTTCTTCTAGTAGATCTACTTTGTCTACTATTATTTCTACTGCTTTTGTTCTTCTCACTTCTAGCCATTCTAGTTTTACCAATATTTCATCCTTATTGTCCTTTTCCATGCCTACTTCCCAGTCTAGTCTCCTGCTCAGACTATTCGCTTTTCCCATCTTACTCCCTAGAATATTGTTATACCACTAGAGAATTTTCTGTGGAAATGTAGCATGGGATTTACTTTATACCCCTGGATTTTACTATTGGAACCCACTCTAGTGACCTTCTACAAGCCCCAGACATAATCTAGACCCAAGATTGGGTACTTCTATTAGATAGTTGCCAAGCTGCCACATGCTAGAATAGCATATACCTTGGAAGGCAAGACTGATGAGCTAGCATCAGGTTTCTCAGATACAGACTATCAATGTTGAAGCTCTAGAAGTTAGAGGTTCAGGAATATCTTTGGAATATGACATAATTTCAATCTAGAGCAGACTTGGACTAATATAATATCAGGCAACAGATCAAAAGTCTATCAGTGACTAGTGATCCCATCACTGCTGGACTCAACCAAGAAATAGACGTGCTGCTGGACAACAATTGTATCACTGATGCTCATATACACTGTCATGTGTTTCTAGACCATATTCGAAGTAGAAGGGAGCTAGTTTAGGGTTTGAGGAACGACAGGCAGAAGTGAAGTATAGAGGTAGAGCAGGATCACATGGCCATGTCCAGAGGTATGAAGAACAGGAAAGAAATAGCTGTCATAGCCACATGGTAGTGTCAAAGCGAAGAGATGAAAGGAAGAAGGGTAAAATAGAGAGTTTTCTTTTTCTTTTTCTTGTAATTGAGTCCTAGGATTTGTAAGATTTTAATATATTTCTCAGAGTGGAGATTGATGGGCAGTGCCTTCTTGGTCCTTGCCTTTATCTCAGAAGCTCTTGAGATTGTAAATGTGATTCTCTTGAGTGTAAAAGAGGTAATCTTGGTAAGAGGTTGAGTTGGTGAATGTTTCCTACCATATACCCTACTCTTTCTAGAAACAAGACATAGCGGTTGTTTGGACAACCTTTTATGGAGTAGCAGGCCTGAAAAGCCTAGCTAATTATTGACTTAGATCGTATCATACCCATAAGTTTTGGTATGGGAGTATAGATGAGGGCTTGATTGAGTCTAGTAAGGCCTATGAGTAGTTTACTGACTATTCTACTAGTGAGCTTGTTATAGTGTGTAAAGGTGGACATCTTAGGGATACCATGTGAGGCAGATCTAGATTGAGTTCCTAATGATTTCATCTATTTTTATATTACAAATAAGTTGCACTTCTACTTTTTAATTTCTTTCTAATACCTCTACTTTCTTCTTCTCCCCATGACCCCTTTAGCACACAATTGAGAATTGCCACCACCTCTTCTACTTGCTTGTCATAGTAAACAGCTCTTTTGCCCCTTTTAATGTGCTTTAGCATAAAACTAAATCTAGATAGATATAATGTCCATCTTGCTTGTCTTTGATTTAATTTTTGTGCTTTCATAAAGTATTTGAGATTTTTATGATTTGTCCAGATCTCGAACTTTTCTGTTGCTCCTTCCAGGAAGTGCCTCCATGCTTTTAGGCATCTAACGACTGCTAACATCTCCTTGTTGTATATCTCATAATTTTGTTCTATATTACTAAGAGACTTGGAAATAAAAGTGACTAGTCTCTACTTTTTGTCTAAGCACTTCATTAACAGTACTCCTCCAATAGCATAATTCGATGCATTGGCTTCTACTCTGAATTCTTTATCTAAGTCTGGTATTGCTAATACTGATTTCGTTGTGAAAACTTGCTTTAGCTCATTGAATGCTTTCTGCTATTTCTCTTCCCACTGCTATTTTTCATCTTTTCTTATCACCACATTCATTGGTCTCACTACTCGAGCAAAATCCTTAATAAACCTCCTATAATAATTTGTGAGACTTAAGAATTTTCTAATATCTTTCACATTCTTGGGTTCTGGCCAACCAAGTACTCCCTCTATCTTTTCTGCCTCCATCTCTATTCCATTGGGTCCAATAACGACTTCCAGAGATCCTATTTTTCTTGCCTTCTATACATATTTCTCTGGTTTGACATATAAGTCATTTTTCTCTAGCCTCTTCAGTATTTCCTCCACAATTTTGTCATGCCCTTCTTTTGTTTCCATCCTTACCAATATGTTGTTTACAAATGCTGGGACCTTTTCTTCGTTTATTAAATCTCTTAGGATTTCATTTATCATTGCCTGAAATATAGCTGGTGAGTTTGTTATTCCAAAAAATATTACTGTTGGCTTGAAGGAACCTATATGTATTGTAAACACTCCCTTCTACTCATTTCCTTCTTTTATCCTCACATTGTTAAACCCCTATCTGAGATCTATTTTAGTAAACACTTTCTTACTCTTTATGTTATCAATTAACTCTGTAATTAATGGGAGTGGATAGTTATTCTTTATTATCTGATCATTCAGATTTCAGTAGTCTATCACCATCCTCTTACTACTATTCTTTTTGCCTATGGAAAACACCAGCGACATTTGAGGTGATTTTGAGGGTCTGATATATTCCTTCCTCAATTGATCTTCTATCACAAAAGGTCACTTACTAATTTGTGATTGATGATTTGATACTTGAGAAGTTCAAAAAAGCAAAGTTTAGACAATGACAAAAGATGTTGTTAAGTCTGAGGTCTAATCCTCAGACTATA
>Ga0153970_1000089_pt1 | contig 15058 bp, 12 predicted proteins | sample TSGA054MetaG_FD_102280 | JGI IMG/M metagenome (GOLD analysis project Ga0153970, IMG submission 102280) | Attine ant fungus gardens microbial communities from Georgia, USA - TSGA054 MetaG | ecosystem: Host-associated > Fungi > Mycelium > Unclassified | place: USA: Georgia, George L Smith State...
ACATGGGACATGTGCTTTGTCAATATATCCTTTTCTATCCTTTTCTTGCCCCATGCTTTCATCATGATAGCCTCTTTATATGTTCTATGAGGTTGGGGTTAGACAGTGCACAGGCCAGGTGTAAAACATATAAGTAATTAGCCAAATCTAATGTTGCAACACTATGGTACCTTATTATATTTGCCTGTTCATATGTGTGCTTATATCAATACTCTTATTTGGAATTGATGGGAATTTTACTGAGTTCCTTACAAGTTGGCCTGGTAGAAAGACAGTTCCTTAGTTTAGTTCTCCACTAAGTTAACTCTCAGATTCTTGTCTAATAATCTGTCAGATAGCATCAAGAATAGCATAGGAAGACAGAGAATAAACTATGAATAATGAAGGAGTAGAACAACCTTGGCCTTAGCTCATGTACTATGTGTTATGACTTGGCCAAATGGCTAAGTCAATGTTTATTTTTCTTTTATTTTCTAAAGATTGAATGTCAACAACTGACATTTAATATTATGAATATCAAGTGGGACTACAATTATTATCAGCCATGGTCTGATAATGAATGGTTGGTAGATGGCAATGCTAGATGAGGACATTACTATGCAGTAATGCATTGAATGTCTGGGAACACTAAGAAACAATAAACTCACAGAATGAATAGGACTCTTCAGAGAAATCTTGGACTATCTTCTTTCTATCTTTGGACTTATGCTAAATAGGACAACATTGGACTAACCCATTATTAGATACTGACTTGACTTGTCACCTTCATTGCTTTTGTCACTGATTTGTCACTTAACTAGTCACTCATAGTTACAACTAGTGTTATTATATTGTAATGTAGTCACAATACCTAGTTAGAATAAATACAGACCAGAAAAAGAAGGGAATGGCAAGTTCTCTCTTTTTGTATTCCCTCTGTAAAATCTTACTCTGAGAAATCAGTACTCTTACTTGTCTTAGGACAACCTCAAGGGTGCTACTCAAAGTCTTGTTGATATCTCTCCTCTGATATAACTTTACTGAAAACCTTAACTAGATCCTTTAACAAGGAGCATGAAGATATCAAGTGTTAGATATAGGCTTGAAGTTGAAATGCATATTCAACTGAAAGGTCTAGAGTCTTAACATTTAACCCTAAGTTGAGGTAACTTAGAAATAGAGTACTTCAGGATTAGAAAAGAACTTGATGGAGTTCCTGATCAACTGTGCTATACTATATATACAAGTTATACTATTTGCCCATATTTGTTTTATAAGTATCTGTCACAAACTTCATTTGGCCATATCTCCATCAATTCTTTGATGATTCTCACAGTCTCAATGGCTATGGAAAGCCCTTGAAAAGAGCTTTTGATTGATGCCAGTCACATCTCAAGGCAATCAGTATTGGCCGAGATATTAAGCAGATCAACAGATAACCACTATGTTACTGTTTATTAAATTGCTAATATCTCAGAAACCACCACAATTGATGCTTCAGTTTTAAACTCAGCAGAAGCCTTTTTCATAATACTCAGAACAGGCCTAAAATGACCTTAAGGCAATTAATATTAGTGGAGATATGAAGGCCTCAATGTTTGTATATGAACTTTATTAATTATCCATAGATAGTCATCTGTCCTTTTCTTAGAACAAAGGACAGCCTTCATAAGGTTAAGTTATTACTATATTAAGCACAAAGGTACTACCATATGTAGAACAATAGGTAGTAGCATGTGATGATCTGTTCTAGTACACAGACCATTACAATTTTGTATATAAGGACTCATAGTCTGAGGATTAGACCTCAGACTTAACAACTTCTTTTGTCATTGTCTAAACTTTGCTTTTTTGAACTATTCAAGTATCAAATTATCCATCACAAATTAGTAAGTGACTTTTTGTAATAGTTTATTAAGTCTACTATTTTCTGTTCCCCTAGTTTCTGTAAAGAACCTAGGGGTTGTGTTCATTCCAGATGAGGGTTCTGGGGGCTATGAGGGTGTCTCTGTTTCTGTAAAAGAACAGAAGACTTACTGAGGGCTCAGAGTAGGTTTCTGTCAAGGACCTATCTCTATAATAGACTGGACCCCAGGTATAAAAAGGAAGGTCTGTCTCTCAGAATGATGAGAGTAGGCTAGCTTGAGTATTATAGCTAGTCTTGAAAGACTTCAGATTTGTGTAAACATTTCTAAAAAACCCTTGTAGGTGGCTGAAACCACTTTGAGATCCCCATTCCTCCTCCATAAGCCAATGAGAGAAACTAGACATGACGTCAACTCTATCCTCTCAAGACAAAACCTATCATCAATGATAAAAGGACACTTTTTAGAATAGTATAGTGCAGTTTTTCTGCCCATATACTTTATCTGCTAAAATAGGAATATTGTGCTTACTTTTGTCCCTAAGCCATGCCTGCCATTAGAAACACCAAGAAGACCTTTGTTGAATGCCTCTCACTGAAACAAGAGAATATAAAGGACAAGTCATTGCTAGAGAGAATTGAAATGAACCCCACTCTATTTACTAAATTATATGACAAACTCATTGAAGCAGACCCTTGCTAGCATAAAGTAGACAACTTCTACTTTGCATCCTGCCTCCAGAACTACATTTTTGCAAAAAAAGAAACTATTATGCATAAAGGAGTACAAAGAATTTCTGGAACCTACCTTGGATTGTATATTATCTTTTTTCACTAAGATAAGTAAAAACAAGACCTAGGCTGAGGATCCGTAGTATGATTCTCTGTGAAAATTGTTCAATAAACTGCAGAATATAATCATAGAGCTAGATGAAATTGGTTACAAGCTTACAGCTAAAGAGTGAAGAGTATTAAAAGACACTTGTAAGTATCTCAAAAATATAGATTTTTCCAAACTAGCTACTAAAGTACCAGAAAATTTTAAAGCTCTTCTAGAGCTCAATATTACTATTTCATAGACATAATATGATTGGAATGGTATTTAGGTATAACATAATGGCATTAAGAGGCTAAAATTGGGCATTTTTTCCTTTTACCTCTGTCACAAACTGCATTCAGCCATATTTCCATCAATTCTTTGACAATTCTCATGGTCTTAATGGCTATGGAAAGCCCTTGAAAAGACCTTTCAATTAATGCTAGTCATGTCTTGAGATGATCAATATTGGTCAAGATATTAAGCATATCACAAATGGTCACTTGATTTGTGATGAATTTGAGATTTGGATTCAAAAGTGCTTTATGAGCAGAGTTAGACAAGCGACAAAAGATGTTGTTAAGTCTGAGGTCTAATCCTCAGACTATGAGTCCTTATATACATGATTATAATGGTCTGTGCACTAGTATAGATCATCACCTGACTATTACCTATTGTTCTACATATGATAGTGTCTTTGTACTGGAAATAGTGATAACCTAACCATATGGAGGCTGTCCTTTGTTCTAAGAAAAGACAAATAACTATTTATGGGTAATTAATAAAGTCTATGTACAAACATTGAGGCCTTCATATCTCCACTAATATTAATCACCTTGAGGTTGTTCTAGGCTCATTCTGAGCGTTATGAAGAAGGCTTCTGCTGAGCCTAGAACTGAAGCATCGATCACAGCGGTTTCCGAGATATTAGCAATTTAATAAACAGTAATATGGTGGTTACCAGTTGATCTGCTTAATATCTTGGCCATTATTGATCGCCTTGAGACGTGACTGGTATTGATCGAAAGGTCTTCTTAAGGGCTTTAAGCTGGCTTTAAGACTGTGGAAATCATCAAAGAATTGGTGGAGATATGACCAAATGAAGTTTGTGATACTCGGTCTTTTTGATCTTGATATAATTAGCTATCAGTGATAATGGCCTAGATCTGATCATAACTCTTCTAAAAATAGCACTACTGGCTGCTGAGATATGATATCACTCTGGTAGTACTAGATCCTCAAAGTTTGCCTTTGTCCTCAAGAGTACTTCTAGAAGAGAAACCCATTAGAAATCTGATATAGGGTATCTGGGCAAGCATCTATGAGGTATATATAGCAGTAGTCATAGCTACTACCCTGCTACTCAAGCAAGATACTCGAGTCCACAACTAGGCATCTAGGAAACATCTCTAGGGGACCAAACTCTTCTCTCAAGCCAGTTGTTCTTGTTATTAGGGTGCAAATAGTCACTTATTTTGTCTAAACGGTTGTACGGTATGACAACACTATCATAGAAGAAGCTAACACCCATATTTTCCAGATCAACATATTACTAAGAAACATCAAATCAATGCTGAGAGCCGAGTTCATCTATCCTTGCCCTGGAGGTATTGTCATCAATATAAATAATGTCCTGAATCCAAGTGACCTCACTACTATAGAACAATACCTTAAGTCAATTAACAGTACTGGTAACAATGAAATACTGGCTCTTTATCTTTTTCAATCTAAATCTTATCTGAAAATCACCAGTATTTCTTATATACAACCCAATGGCAACAAACTCACTAGTGATGACATCACAAACATCATGAAACATCTCGAACTATTTGAATATATGACTCTTGTAACTAAACCTAGGGTCATCAAGGCTTTTCCCAAATCTGATATAGCTATCATTTGGTTTGATATTTGGGACTCTCAAAATGGTTTCAAAGCAAAGTTGCTGATAAATCACTCTTTTAATTTTGGTAGGTCCATCGCTACCATTAGGGCCACTAATATGAACCCTGGGGTCTCTCAGTATCACAACTACTAGAAATGGGATCACTCTATATTCTCATACTATGCCCATGGTTCAAAATGTCAAAAATACAATAGACCTCATAAGTTAGAACACCATAGAGATTTGGCATGGTACTACAAGATCAATTCAAAGCTTAACCCCCCTAAGCTTGAAACTGCTCAGGATAAACCATGCCCCTACACCTTCAAATGTGTCAACTGCAAAGGCAAACACATAGCAGATAATAACAAATGCCCCTTTTGAAAACACAGATTCAATTGCAAATAGTACTCAAAGAAAGCTCAGGAAGCTAGGGAAACCAGGGCCAACTCAACCTACCTAGCTGTAGGTGGTAACAAAGTATGATTAAACACAACCTAAAAATCTTCTCTCAGAATGTTAGGAAAAACAAGGTCTTAACTGATATCATTTTAGAAACTCAAAAAAACTCAGCTGATATTATCTTTATCCAGGAATCTCCTAGATTCCTCATACAACATATTCCTAGCCACTCAAATCCCATGGGAGACCCACTTTACAGTACCCCAATCATCTAGAATAGACCTTGTTCATTTGTTCAGATCCAACATAAGAAAACTATGCATGAGTCGCCACTTACATCAATAAACACCTTATAAAGATAAGATTTACTCTGCGACTTAACATCATCAACTACCACAATATCAATATCTTGGTCTTCCATAATGACTGAGACACAAACTATATGATTAACATATACTCAGATAACAATCAAACTGCCCTCCAAGTTCTCTGACAAAATATGACAAATATGGATAATACAATAATCCTGACAAGGGATTTTAATATAAGAGATAGCAACTAGGACCCCAATTTCTAACACCACTCCTTCTACACTGAAGACCTTATTACTATTACAGATAGCTTAGGCCTTGAGCTTTCTTTCCCCTTAAACCCTAGTCCCACCAGATTTGTAGATAACCTGTATGATACTAACTTTGTTATAGACCTTGTTTTTCTTCTCCCAGATAACATAGGGTTTGGCTGATATACACTTTACCCTGAAATCCATAAACATTTTGACCATGTTCCACCCATTATTGAAATAGGTATTGGTAAAGTAAATACTGATGTCAATATATGGTCTATTAAGAAGAATAGTAAAGAAGAAAAGAACTTCATTACCTCACTAGTTTAAGGTATACAAAATTTTGACACATTAGCAATTAGGAGCAGGGAGAATCTAGAAAACATAGTCTAGCAATTGGCTTGTATCTTTGAAAATATATGACATCTTCACTTTAAACTGAAGCACATCACGAAACACTCCAAAGAGTAGTAGAATCAAGATTGTACTAACTGTCTAAATAGATACCGTGAATCAGGTGATTTACAACATTGGAAGAAATTCAAATTGGTAGTACATATAGCTAAGAGAACATTCTTTAATGACAAGATCCATGAAATTGCATTATCAAACAAGAGGCCTTGGGACTTAATGAACTAAGTTAGGAAAAAATCCCTGCTAGCCATCAAATCTATCTCATATGAAAACTATTCATGCAACACTCTCCCAGACCTATGGAATGCTCTACACAAATCTTACAATTCAGCAGAAAATAGACCTATCAACACTAGGTTTCTCAATGAACTTTCCCAAGCAAATGTTATAGAATGGCCCCTATTCTCCAACCAAGAATTTAGAGACGTAATAGCTAAGTGCTTATTATCCTCTACTCTTAGACCAGATCATATCTTATAGAGACATCTCAAATCCCTGATTTCATACAATACATGCCTTGAGAGACTGGTGCACATTACTAACACTTGCATTAATTTAGAGTACTGGCCCTCCCACTTCAAATCTACTAATACTGTTGTTATTCCCAAACCAAATAAGATATCACATAACATACCTAGTTCTTTCCAACCCATTGTACTACTCAACATAACTGGCAAATTAGTCAAAAAGGTTATCAGCAACAGACTTTAATTTTATATGTTAGCCAACAGTTTCTTGGACCCTAATCAACTAGGAGGCATCAGATAAAGATCCACTACTGATATAGGAATATACCTTACTCATCTTATTTGCACAGGGTAGCTCAAGCAATGCCATACCAATGTTATAGCATTTAACATCACTATTACAAACTTTATTTGGCCATATTTTCATCAATTCTTCAATGATTCTCATAGTCTTAAAGGCTACAAAAAGCCCTCAAAAAGACCTTTTGATAGATGCTAGTCACATTTTGAGGCAATCAATATTGGTCGAAATATTAAGCAGATCAACTGGTAACCACTGTGTTACCATTTATTAAATTGCTAATATCTCAAAAACTGCCACAATCAATGCTTTGGTTCTAGGCTCAGCAGAAGCCTTCTTTATAATGCTCAGAATGAGCCTAGAACAACCTCAAGGCAATTAATATTAGTGGAGATATGAAGGCCTTAATGTTTGTACATAGACTTCATTAATTATTTATAGATAATCATCTGTTCTTTTCTTAGAACAGAGGACAGCCTCCATATGGTTAAGTTATCACTATTTTAAGTACAAAGGCACTACCATATATAGAATAATAGGTAGTAGCATATAATGATCTGTCCTAGTATACAGACTATCACAATCTTGTATATAAGAACTCCCTGTCTGAGGATTAGACCTCAGACTTAATAACATCTTTTGTCATTGTCTAAACTTCACTTTTTTGAACTATTCAAGTATCAAAACCCCTATCACAAATTAGTAAGTGACCTTTTGTGATAATCGCCCAATTCTTTTCCTCTCTTAACCACGAGTTCTTTTCTACCTGCCTAAAGAAAGCTGGACTTAACACTAATATTATAGGCTTTTTTAATAGCTACCATTCTAATTGCTTCACCACATATACCTAGAACAACTTCTTCTCTCTAGTATTTAACACCAACATTGGAGTAGACTAAAGCTCAGCTCTTTCTTCTATCCTCTCTGCTATTTACCTTATGTCATGATGGAAAATAATAATTTAATAGAAATAATTCCTTTTATATTTTATTTATTACTAAAATTTGCTCCTGAACTTTTGTTGTCTACTCCTATAAGATTATGATATAAACTAGTTACTTGTACTCCTCCTATTCCAGACTTAGTATAAGTACTCTATTAGTTATATCCTAGTTCCTTAGTTTGTAGATTAACATCTCTTACATATTCTATTCTTACTTTCATCAATCTATATACTATTCTTCTCCTAAACTCTTGGCAACAATTTTGTTCTCCTGAAATACACAACCACACATGATAGCAGATCGAGGTATAGCACACAAGCTGAGGCCAAGGTTGTTCCTCAATTTTGTTGTCAATCACCTTTTTTCCTCAGAATAACCTTGTTCCATTCTGGGTTATTTTGTCCCTGCTCCACATGTTCATGACACCTTGTCCCAATCATCAAAACATTCAAAAAAAGAATAAAAAATCTAAAAGAAAATATTCCAACTGATATTCTTTCTTTTGTTGATAATAGTCTTTTAATTTCTTAGGAGAAAAGCTATTCATTATCTTCTTTTTTTCTACTTTGTAGCTATAACATTATGTCTAAAATCCTCCTCAATGCTGGCCTTGTTATGGAGTACAACAAAACTGAACTCTTCCACTTTACAAGAGCTTGATATCCTCCTAATCCCTCTATTGACCTATTATCTGTAAGAGGCTCTGTCATTTCCTCTAAACCTATTTGGTGATATCTAGGTTTTTTTTTGACTGTAGACTCAATTTCAACTATCATATATACTTTTATGCTATGAAATGTCTTTCTACCCTCAGCACTATGAAGATGCTAGGGAACTCCTCAAGAGGTCTTCTTTTTATTCAAAAGCAACTCCTGTATAGAACCTGTATCCTACCAATTACCTTATACAGGTTCTAGCTATGGTTCTTCAAAGGTGCCCCTGTTGTCAAAAACATCACTGAACTAAATAAAATGTAGCAAAGAGCAGCTCTTTGGATTACAGGTACTTTTTGAACTTTTCTATCTGAAGGTGTTGAAGCCATTGCAGGTCTCATTCCCATCACTTTGCACCTTTGCAAACTAAATAGCAGACACCACCTACATTATGCCTCCATTCCTTTCTTATATGCTATCAACTTTCTACTTGATTCTTAACATACCAAGAATCAAGTCCCTCACAGAGTAATTACTTCTAAGCTTACTATGAAACAACAAGCCAACCTTAAGAGTCCTATTAAAGATGTCAATGAGCATCTTAATAGTGTTAGAAGCTGTTTCAATTTCCTTTACTCTCTTTTTTTCCCTAGTTCTAGAATAGTTGATCATTTCCCTAGTAGAATTAGCTTTCGCTCTTCTTCTTCTTCTTCTTCTGATAAGGACCTTCACCAACATCTTCAAAGTCTTGATCTCGCCTTCAGGTCATCTCAAATAAATCACAATAGCACAGCTATCATTGCAGATGGAGGCATTAAAAAATCTCATATCACTACAGTAGCTGCTCATGTCTGGTCTGACAACTATGTCATAAAAAAGTTATAAGTCTACTCTGTAAATGTCATACCTCTCAAAGCCAAACTCATGGCCATTTGCACTGGCCTTATCCCTGCCATGAAAATAGACAACATCTATGACATTACTATTATCACTAATTCCATCACTATAGCAAGAAAAATCCTGAAGTCCAAAGTCAATTCCCTCCAGAACATGTTTATTCCATTAGCCTCTACAATCAAAACCTTCCTCAGTAAAGATAGTAGAAATAAAATTCACTTCTAGTATTGCCCCAGCAAAGCCAAATGGCCTAGACATAAACTTGTCAATGATTAAGTCAAAGTGAACACATATACTCTTATGTTTCCCAGCAAGGATTCATATCTATTCAGCAAAAAGAAAGAATGTGATAACATCCTCTGCAAATAGCAAATGGCATTTACTAACAGCCTCAAAAAAGACTACTACTTCTTGAACTTTGAAGACAAAAAGCAAAGAGTTATCAAACCAACATATACTAAGGGTGGCCTGTGGCTCCTTATCATAGGGTTTACTAATTTATTATGTGCTCATTTCACCCACATAACTACCAGACATACTTTCATTAGAGAATACAAACAGAGATTCTTCCTCCACCTCCCCACTAGCTGCCTATGTGGTGAAGCTGAGGTTCAAACCTAAAAACACATCATTATGGAATGCAACATGCACGACCCCTCCACATGACTATGCAATATCATCATTAACAGCTTTATCCACTTTCTTGTAAATAACCCTAGAGTATTTAGCTTTGACAATGAATAAGGTCCCATCATAGTATTGTCACGCTATACAACAGTTTAGGCAAAATAAGTGATATTTTTCACTATAATAACTAGGAAAACCAGCTCAAGAGAAGAGTTTGGCCTCCCAGAGATGTTTCTTAGACATCCAGTTGTGGACTCAAGTATTTTACTTAAGTAGCAAAGTAATGGTTATGACCATTGCTACATATATCTCATAGATACTTGCCCAGGTACCCTGTATCAGATTTCTAATAGGTTTCCCTTCTAAAAGTGCTCTCAAGGGCAGAGGTAAACTTCAAAGACCTAGTATTACCAGAATAATGTTATACCTCAGCAACTGGCAGTATTATTTTCAGAAGAGTTACAATTAGATGAGCCATTATTACTGATGGCTAATTATATTAAGATCAAGAGAGTCAAGTCGATGTGGAGTCATATTACAATAGCAAGGGAAGGAAACTGGGTTCTGGAGAAATGAGAAGACATAGAGGAGGTAGAGAGAGGAATAAGAAAGTTGAAGAGAGAGGCAGAAAGGAGGTTAGATAAAGATAATATGCTCAAGGACAAGATGACTTGAGATTGCTATTTCCTTTTATAGCCTGGAAAGAGGTTCAAGACCTATCTACTGTTTAGAGAAGAACCCCAGGAGTAGAACTAGAAAGGTGGGGAGTAGTCACCTAGTATTTGGGAAGGGCATTATCTCATTATTTTGGCCTTGCTATGTTTGGGAATTTGGAGGTTTTCTTTGTCTTATTTTCTTTGTTGTCTCTTTGCTTTGTAATCTTAATAAAATACTCTAGGACATAAAAGGAAAGGGGAGCATCATACCCCTATCATTATCCCTTTCTGTTGCTCTAGAGCTTAATAGCTATTCTGAGTGACTAAGTCTCTATCTTTCTGAGTATTTTTCTTCACTTTTCAAAAAACCACTAAACCTCTCCCTTAATAGGAATTTGAGCCCCAACAGACTTAGGCATTTGCTTATGCTAGGAGTTAACCACTCACTACATATCATTGAAGTCAGCTTCTAGTTGTATGGTCAGCTGAAGAAGAGCCCACATGATAGCACAAGAGTTTTAGATAGTTCTGCTGTATCGACAGCAAGCCAGACTACTAGACTAGATAAGGACAGTAGTGTCACAACATGAGACAAACACATGTCTTAGAGATTCTATTACAGTGAGATTTACCTTGAGTGGATTTATAAAAACTTTATTATCATTTCTTTTGGTTACTTGAGTTTCATCCTTCCTATCCCTGTTTTCTTAAGCCCCCTTCATTATTTGATCATCTCCCCAGTGCCTACTTGTTTAGTGCACAATTGTGAGACATCTCAGAGATCTTTTATATTTTCACTTGTTATTACTTTTGTCTTGTGATCAATTCCCTTTGATTCCCATCAGCATGACTTCCTGGAGTAAAAGTATAGCCCTTGTTATCTTGTTTCATACTTGTCTTCTTTTTTATATTTGCCTTTTTTTTCTCTCTGTACTTTCTGTACTTTCCTCTTATTTAAGTAGGTACTATGTACTTGCCACAGTCTGCCTCCATACCCCATGTAATAAATCACTGAATTATAATAAAAAATAAATAAACATGTTACAGCCCCTATAACATGTGATATGGCCACAAAGGCCACATGTGAGAGTCTCATTATACTATTTACACTTATTTTTTCCTTTGCATCACTTTGGCAGAAACCTTAGTTATAAGCTAAAAGATTATAATAGTACATTAGTTTTGTTCTCTACCTAGTAAACTCCTCTAGAATCTAGCTTAATTGTACTCTTACCCAAGAAGAACCCCATTGATCAAGTAAGGGCCCATTGTAAAGGTTGATCTACCCAAAGTTGTAATCAAGCCCTTGATCTTGGAGCAAGTTAGAGTCTCTACTTGACAATACATAGGAGAGTCAGATGAAAAGGAGCATATAGGACTTTGTAAATAGTAGTAAATACCAGAATGTGTATAAGTAGTAGATAGCAATTGAATAAGAACTCTATTGAGTTCTTTTTGTTAACTTGGATAAAGAGGGTAATTGTTATGAGTCACCTTGACCATGACTAAGAAATATAACATAGACTAGAATTGAACCCTAGACTAGTAAGGACTTGTAAAATAAATACAGACAAATAGTGTAAAAATGTATAAGTAGTATAGCAGAATAAAGTGAGGACTCTATCGAGTTCTCTTCTAACCCTGAAGAGCTCCTTGGTCTAAACCCTAGGCTAAGGTCTTAAGTCAGTTACTGACAGTGATTAAGTTATCTCAGACTAAGTTGCTATATAAGTGGCCATTTGTAATACTATATCTTGATCTCCTGTTACTGTTGTGGTCACATGTTTTGGAGTAGTAAAATATTGTTCAAAGATAAGGGAAGTTCAGAAATAGAAGAAGAAAATTAAAGTATAGGAGAAGAACAAAAGATAATAGAGATTTTTATTGAAGGAGCTTTGGGCAATGCTGCTATGTTAATCACTACTATATTTGACAATCTCTATTTTTATTTTCTTTCTTCATATTTCTGTCACTTTTACATTCTATTCTCTAGTTGATTGTCTTTCTTTATATTTCTATTCTAAACTTAACTATACAGTTCTTCTTCTTCTACTATATAGTTTTTATGTGCCATTTATGCTGAGGATCTTTATCTACAACCATCATAAATTTTCACCTCAGTGAACAACTGTAATCTCATTGTATCTGAGATAAGTCTTTGTTTATCTTATATTGACTATGTACTTATTACTCACTTGTAAATAGTTTACTTTCTTTAGGTAAATACATTAAGAGTGAATAACTGTAATCTCGTTGTCACTAAGTTTACTTTCTTTAGTTTACTTTCTTTAATTTTAAGTATTATGAGAAGCCCAAAAAGAAAAACATTTCCTATGCCTTTAAATAACTGATCCATAATCTTAAGATATACAATGGGATTAAGTTATAAATAGTATGGGAATCTTACATAAACATTATCGTCTAAGGCATGTAATTATAGAATATTCTAATAAAGCATAGGACCATAGAAAGTAGGAGCATAGACTATATAGTTTAGATATAAGTAGTAGTAAAAATACAATAGGGAACTCTATCAAGTTCTTCTCTTTTAATCATCACTAGTTGGGGTCAGAACTTTACTCCTAAGTCCAAACCTTTAATATCAAGAGACTTTATTCAATGAACTCAAGAACTATAATATAACTATAGAGTACTTATATTAAGTCCAGAATAGGAGTAATACAAGTAACTGGTCTATATTGTGATCCTATAGGAGTAGACAAAATAGGAGTTTAGGAGCAAAATAAAATATTAAATAAAAATAAAAAATGAAAAAATAGTAAATAATACCATTTTTCAATATATAATACTGTTACATTATACTCATAACATACTTACTCTTAAATTCTACAAATTTTAATAGAAATTTCAGAGAATAATGTACCTTGGTAACAAATAGCTCAGGTGGCTTATACATAGTTTTCTTCATTTTTAAATTCAACAAACTCCTATAAATCAGAGTAAACTAACTATAACACTACACAATAGGTCACACAGACAGTTAGAGGAAGGGAGCAAAGTATACTGACTCCAATGTAACTCAAATATTCAGAATTAGTAGAGATAAAAATCTAAGCTAAAGCCACAGTAATTGCCTTGTAACACTTAGCCAAGAACAAACTAAGTATTTAGTAATGGGAATATTATGTAATTATAATCACAGTTGTGACAACCAGACTTATTCACAGATAAGACTTTATTTGTCCCCTTTACTAGTTGGCTGTGTAGTCTGTTGCTGTGGGGGCAGCTGTCCTTTCCAATAGTATCAGCAAGTGAATTGCAGTACTTCCTGTTCTTGAGCTCACACAATGACTTCTAGGTCAGTTATAACATAGAGATAAATAAATTAAGGTAATCATGCCCCAGACAATCTGGGCTTTGAGTCACACCACCAGAATACACATGTTGGAGTCTCAGAAGTACAGGTCACATAAAAAGCAAAAAAGTCATGCTGGCATATTCCAGTACTTCAGATAAAGAGACTTTCAGGGGGACCCAAGTAGCTCAGTTGCAATCCTCCAAGGTCTAGATGGCAATATTAACTCAAAGAAGCTCTACTACATTCTGAAGTATGACTCACCAATTACAATTTTCTGTACCACGACGGCAGGTTCGGTCATCATAATCTGGTTCAGAAGTGATTGATCGCTAGCTATATGCCGAAATGAGGCCGAGCTTACTTTGAGGGTGTGTTTTCCAGGTGATACACCATTGAAATTTGTGTTAACAGGAATGATTGCGTTATGAGCGAAACCGTTCACTCCATCCCAAGCAGCAGGTTGCATGCCAGGCAAAGAATCAGGCATGGGCTGGTGTACGACAGGCGTTTGAGAATCCAAGCCAACAGCAATGGTAAGTGGATGATCAGGGCCGTTGGCGTTATTCGAGGGTGTCATAAGGACAGTTACAGTTATATTTCCTGAATCACCGATCGTCCCAAAATTGAAGAAATCGTATTCCCTGGTGAAGCTTAGCCAAGTTCGACTCGTAAGGCCTACGAACGCACAAGGTAGGCCCCTCTCCTACATCAAATTCTTCATCCGTTCGAGGCCAAGGAGTCACAGCAGACAAAGTCTTCCCGTATCTTGGGAGATTCTTCCAGGTAATACCGTTTACTGATGAGTTCCTCGTCGCATGGACTGCCTCGATTGAGACAAAGCCATCTCCTTCAACAAAGCCTTTAGGAGACGATCAGGAATGTCATGTAGACAGAAAAAGGCTTTTGACATACCATGGAAATCACCAGAGACAGACATCTTAGCTGCACTCAAGAGGACATTGACTGACATGGACGGCTGGCCTGTGGCTTTTCCAGTGAATGTGATTCGAGCTGTATTGACACCACTGTCAAGACTAGACCAATCCTTAATCTTGAAGAACACTCTTTCCTCGGGATTGGTCGGTGAGATGGATCCGGATGAAGGAGAAGCCTCAACCCAAGAGGCATTACTTGAAACCTCGAAGTCGAAGGAACTTGGCCCCCCGGCGCCAACATCCACGAAACGGTTCGGGAAGACTGAAAAGGACTCGAGGTTCACAGTCGGAGGAGGGCAGTTATACCCTTGCGCACACTGTGATGGGTTGTCT
>Ga0153970_1000091_pt1 | contig 15013 bp, 12 predicted proteins | sample TSGA054MetaG_FD_102280 | JGI IMG/M metagenome (GOLD analysis project Ga0153970, IMG submission 102280) | Attine ant fungus gardens microbial communities from Georgia, USA - TSGA054 MetaG | ecosystem: Host-associated > Fungi > Mycelium > Unclassified | place: USA: Georgia, George L Smith State...
TGTACGTCAGCTCGCTTTGCTCACTGCCTGTTCCAATTTTATTTCAATTTATCCTAATTTATTTGAATTTTTACTGAATTTATTTGAATTTATTTGAATTTTATGGAATTTTTCAAGAGAGTGCGTGAAGAAAGCTGCTTGGTCAGTTCTGAGTCAGCAGGCATCATCCCACGTTCGGTCTCGCGTACATAGTAGATAAGGGGAATCCACTGACATTCATTTCAAGGTGAAGCTCATTAGCTCCTGCTTCTACATCTCATATTTTATAGACTTTACTAGCATATGTATCCAGGCACCTGGTGAACTCCCATTGACCTTTTTATCAATTGATATTTGGATTATGCTTATACAAGTACAAGTAGCCAATCATCATCTTCTTATTCCCTAGGTTGGTGACAAAGAGATATTAGATCATCTTGTGAGATCCAATTTCTACATAAGCTTGGACATACTCAGTTATTTGTTCTACCTTGTTAGGAGTGTCATCCATATTGATTACATGATATGGATTTGCTAGTTTATATGTTACCAGGTTATTATTTTCCATGACAACTTTGTCAACAAAGTTTGTGGTAGCTCCTGAATCAACTAGAGCCTTAGTTTATACTTTTTTGTCATATACCCAAAGTGTAACTGGAATTTTAAAGGAGGTAGTCTTGTTACACACTATATTATTACAAGTTTCCAGTACTACTTCCAATTTTTGTGGGCTAATAGGGAGTATACTATTCTTTGACTGTAGATCACAGACATTATACTCTATAGTCCTAAGGGAAAATCCAATTTGGGAGTCCCCTTTTCCTTTCTACTTGGAGGAACAGGATCAGGGATTTCCTTAATTGATGTGCTATTTACATTAACATCCTCAGGAGGGGATTCTGGGTCATTACTTTCTTCCTCCAATAACTTTATTAGTTGTGCTCTAAATGACTGAATTTTTTTTTTGCTTGGACCCAATGGAGATAGTTTCTGAGAAGAGGTTTTATGAGGATGTTTGTTCTCATTACCAGGTTTATCATAACAGTCTGCAGTATTATGTGATTTTGCCTTATTTTTGAAGCCTTTTCCAGTGCATATCTGGCAATATTATTATGACTTGGCAAAATGGCTAAGTCAATATTTATATTTCTTTCCTTTTTCTTTTCTTTTCTTTTAGATTATTACTAAGAAAGAGTGTGGGGAATATCATGTAACAGTCACAGAGTCACAAAAAGATGTGACACTGGTTACACAAAATGTTATGTCACAAGTCATAGTCACAGTATGTGATAAGGTAGTCATATGACAGGAATAATATGAGGACCATGGGAGGATATTGCATAGCTACTATAGTAAATTGTATAAGTAGTGTAGAAAATCAAATGGGATCTCTATCGAGTTCTCCTTGTTAACTCCAACTTGGAGTGGACTTAAGTCATTGTGGCTAGAGTCTTACAAATATTATGAGTTCTTTCCTTTCTTTTTCTAAATCTCATTTATTTCTATTGCTTCTTTCCTCCACTTTTCTCTCCATTTGCCTCTGGACCAAATATTGTGCCCTAGGCCTTGTCTGGATGTAAGGCCTTATATGTTTGCATCAACAATTTTTGATAGTCATCCCATGTCTTGGGAGATTGATTTGTTATTTTATATATGACAAGTGTATTTCATAGTTTGTCAGGGATGACTTCTTTCATTTTGTCAATGTAAACTTTGTTACTATAATTGACAATTCTTGCCAATGTTCTGTATCATTCTGTGTACTTGATGAAGTTCTTCTTTGCTAGGTGTTATTGATAGGCAGTGAATGCTCTTAGTGATCACCCTAGGTAGATGTTTAGAAAGAACTCGATAGAGTTCTTTATTGGATTGCTTGACTACTTATACAAATTCCTACAGTGGCTATGCTACTACTAGTCCACAGTCACATGTTCTTCTAAAATATTCTATCACCTGATCTTTGTCATGTGACCTGCTTATCTAAGTTCCCACATTATTTATATCTTGATCCTATTGTATGACTTGATGTTAGAGATCAAATGTTCAAATGCACAGGAAGCTCTTTCCTTTCTGGGGCTCTCATAACAACTGTGATACTCAATTATAAGTAAGAAGAGTAAAAGTGAGTGTGAGCATCACAGAGGGACTGTTTATAGTTTGGAGGTCATGTGATCAGTAATGTGTCTCTCTATGTTAATCCCTAGGATTACACAATACTAGATGAGGACATTATGTAAATATATTGAATGTCTAAGGACTCTAAGAGACAATAGACTCACAGAACAGACAGGACTCTTTGGAGAAATCTTGGACTATTTTCTTCTTCTATTTTTAAACTTGTGCTAAATGGGACAACATTGAACTAACCCATTATTAGACACTGACTCAACTTGTCACCTTCATCACTTCTGTCACTGGACTGTTACTTAACTAGTCACCCATAGTTACAACTAGTGTTATCACATTATAACATAGTCCCAATACCTAGTTAGGATAAATACAGACCAGAAAGAAAAGGGAATAGTAAGTTCTTTCTTTCTGTATTCCTCTCTATAATCCTATTACTTCAAGGGATCAGTATTCTTACCTGTCTTAGGACAATCTTAAGGGTGCTACTCAAAGTCTCGTTGACATCTCTCCTCCAATATAACTTCACTGAAAACCTTAACCAGATCCTTTAACAAGGAGTATGAAGATATCAAGTGTTAGATATAGACTTCAAGTTGAAATGCATATTCAACTGTAAGGTCTAGAGTCTTAACAGCAACAGCAAGAAGCAGTCATGCAGTTTCATAGCAGACAACTAGAGAGAATAATTCATCAAAGTTGATGCCTTCAACTTGAGAAAATCCTTTGGTAACAAGACAAGATTAATAATGACCATTAGGCTTGATGTTAAACACCTAGTGGTTCTTGACTACTTTTCTTCCCTTAGGAAGGTCCACAATCTCATAAACATCTCTGTCTTTGAGTAATTTCAGCTCCTCAAGGCAAGATTCAAGCTACCTTTTCTTAGAGTCAACTAGTAGTTTAGTGACATATTTCAAGGTTTTTGGTAGAAAATGAGTCTCAGTTGCTCTGAGTGCCAAGAAAAAGTGAATATACTCTGCTCTCCCCTTCTCTTGCAAGGCATACTATATAATTGGTAATAGCTATGGTAGCTGACTCGCCTGCTGGAGGTGGAATATCCATTCTATTTCCCTCTATGTCAATTATGATAGGTCATTGTCCTACCCAATCAACTTCATAACAGATTCTATTTATTTCAATGGTATTGTCCCATTGACTATATGGATAGTATACTTCTCCAATTGGAATAGTGTCAGGCTGTGCTTGAATATTTCTGTGAGCATTCTCAAGCATTCTGTATGCTATATCTGGATTAGCTTCACTAGGATGTTATTGCCACTCAGGGTGCCTCAAGACATCTGTGGGATGGCAATCCTCTCTATATATATTACCTTCTCTGTGAGAGACTTTAGTCTCATGGGTTGATCTCCTCAAGCTATATCTCAGAGGAGGAATATCTTCTTCTAGCTGTGGGTCACTACCTTGTTTTTGAGATATTATAGTTAGAACCTGAGGAAAAGTATACTGTGAGGGACCAGCTTCAGGAGAAGAAGGGCTTTGTGAATACATCTCAACATCTTTATCTTCAACCTCTTCAACCTCTTTAATTTTTACTGAGGACCATTTAGGTGATATCAGTGGAGGAGAGGGAGATGGAGATTCTGAGTGAGTTGGTAAATTAGGAGGGATTGGAGGAATAAAGGGTCTAGGATGTGCAGGTGTTAGTGGAAAGGATGTTAGAGCAGGTTCATCTATACCAAAAGGTCCCAGTACTAATGACTTTATCTCTAGGGTTAGTCTACCAGGAGGCATTTGCTCTTTGGAGTGAGAAGATGGACATCTAGGAAAGTGTCCTTCATCAAAGATAGCTTAGATAGAGCAGAATATAACATTCTCTTGTGTGTGGTAAATAAATCTATAGCCATTATCCTCATACCCAATAAATATCATTAGTTCAGAGCACGGTGTAAGTTTATTTGCACAAACTTCATTGGGGAGATATACATATGCTCCACAGCCAAAGACACAGAGGTGTGATATTTTAGGTTCTTTACCTGTGAAGATCTCCTGAGGTGTTTTCCATTTGAGACATTTAATGGGAGTACAGTTATAGACATGGGTAGCAGTTGCAAAAGCAAACTCCTACCAGGAATCAGATAAATATGCTTCAAGTCACATAGATTGTGCTTTTTCTAGCAGTGTCCAATTCAACCATTCTGCTTGACCATTTTGTTGATGTACATATGGTATACTTGTCTCATGGACAATTTCCTATTCACATAAAAAGGATTGCAATTCTGATGTCATATACTCTTTCCCATTATCAGTATGCAGGTATTTAACAGAGTAGGAAGTAGTATTCAATCACAGCCAGAAAACAACTTTAATTACTTCTGCAGCATCTGATTTTTATGCAAGAAGGCAACTCTGCAATAGAAGAAATAATCATCAAGAAATGTAATCACCTACTTATACCTAGAGTATGACAAAGTGGGGAGCTCAAGGAGATCTGAATGGATCAATCCAAGAGTCTTACTAGAATACTTAGGGTTCTCAGGGAAACTGCACTGGTGCAGCTTTCCTAAAGCATAACCATAGCATATATGCTTCTTGTTAGGGAAACAGATCTTTTCAGTACCTTCAACATTGTTTGAAATATGTCTAATGGCTTCATCAGAGATGTGCCCAAGTTGACAATAAATTGTCTCATAGTCTGGGTGCCTTGTGATAAGGCTCACAGGATTAGGAATATTGTTTCTAATGATACATGTTTTTATAACCTGAATGCTCCCCCAAATATTAGGTAGGGCAGAGAGGACAATATCACCAGATGAGTTGCAAAAGGTTAAACCATTCATTGTGTCTTCTATACTCAATCCAGATTGGAGTAATTGTCCAGTGGAGAGGAGGCACATAGTCATGCTAGGAACATAGTATACTAGCCATAGTTTAGAGATAGCAGTTCTGGTTGTCCTGTCTTTAGGATCAATGATTTCATGTTCTATAAGGACAGTTCCTACAGTAACCATAAAAAGAGGTGCTTTAGAATTGGCTGTCTTAATGTGACCATAATTTCCTTAAGTCCTAGAAACAAAGTCAAACTCAAAAGGAGTAAAATGGGCAGAGACACTAGAGTCCAAGGACTATTCATCATTATAAGAGTGGTCATATAGTACTTCTTTACCCTTGTATGTAGTGAATAGTGCTCTATCACATCTTTGTAAATTCTCAGCTATAGATGATGCAGACAACACAAATTTATTGTCACATTGAGCTATACAGACTATACTACTCAATGCTACAAAGTCTCTAGTTACAGCCATTACATTGGCACAGGTTGCAGAGGACTGAGCTGAGATAGTTTGAGAGTGGAAAAAGATAGTAGAGGAATGCACACTGATTGCCCAAGATGGGTAAACAGCAGGGCTGGAGAGATAAGGGGTAGTAGATATTAAACTTGTCATAGCTGTTATCAAGAAATTAGCTTTGTTCAGGGAGCAGATGCAGCAATGAATGCATAGCGCTTCATCCTGATTAGCCATGGGCCATAGCATCTGCAAAGGAGCAGAGGATCCCATGGGCATGAGGTGATTCAATAGGGAGATTGTCACAAACTTCATTCAGCCATATCTCTATCAATTCTTTGACAATTCTCATGGTCTTAATGGCTATGGAAAGCTATTGAAAAAACCTTTTGATTGATGCTAGTCACATCTCAAGGCAATCAGTATTGGCTGAGATATTAAGCAGATCAACTAGTAATTACTATGTTACCATTTATTAAATTGCTAATATCTCGGAAACCACCATGATTGATGCTTTGGTTCTAGGCTCAGCAGAAGCCTTCTTTATAATGCTCAGAATGAGTCTAGAACAATTTCAAGGCAATTAATATTAGTGGAGATATAAAGGCCTCAATGTTTGCACATGGACTTTATTAATTACCCATAGATAGTCATCTGTCCTTTTCTTAGAACAAAGGATAGCCTTCATATGGTTAAGTTATTACTATTTCTAGCACAAAGGCACTACCATATGTAGAACAATAGGTAGTAGCATATGATGATCTATCCTAGTGCACAGACTATTACTTTTCTGTATTTAAGGACTCATAGTCTAAGGATTAGACCTCAGACTTAACAATATCTTTTGTCACTTGTCTAACTTTGCATTTTTGAACTCTTTAAAGTATTAAAGCACCCATCACAAATAGTAAGTGACCATTTGTGATAGAGATCATCTTAATTCACAATAGGTTGGCAAGCCAGTCAAGTATCACAAATGGTCACTTACTTATTTGTGATTGATGCTTTAGAATCTTGAAAGGTTCAAAAATGTGAAGTTTAGACAGTGACAAAAGATATTGTTAAGTCTGAGGTCTAATCCTTAGACTATGAGTCCTTAAATACAGAAAAGTAATAGTTTGTGCACTAGGATAGATCATCATATGCTACTATCTATTGTTCTACATATGGTAGTGCCTTTGTGCTAGAAATAGTGATAACTTAACCTTATGGAGGCTATCCTTTGTTCTAAGAAAAGGACAGATGACTATCTATGGGTAATTAATAAAGTCCATGTGCAAACATTGAGGCCTTCATATCTCCACTAATATTAATCACCCTGAGGTTGTTCTAGGCTCATTCTGAGCATTATGAAGAAGGCTTCTGCTGAGCCTAGAACCAAAGCATCAATCATGGTGGTTTCCAAGATATTAGCAATTTAATAAATGGTAACATAGTAATTACTAGTTGATCTGCTTAATATCTCAGCTAATACTGATTGCCTTGAGATGTGACTAGCATCAATCAGAAGGTTTTTTTCAATGGCTTTCCATAGCCATTAAGACCATGAGAATTGTCAAAGAATTGATAGAGATATAGCTGAATGAAGTTTGTAACACAAGTCTTTTTCATTAACTAAGGCAGCTTGAGAGTGCCAAAGGAGATCAGGGCAAACTGAGGCCCATAACCTATTAGAAGGATGGAGAGCAGCAATTACAGTAGGGACAAATGATGGCCCACTCACCGAGTTATCTAACAGATATTGATAGACAGCCTGATAGGAAAGAGAGATCTTGAGAGAAGCAGAGAGGTTTCGTGACATAGCAGTTGAGACAAAGAAGCAAGCATGCTTATCTAAGCACAGCTTGTATATTAACCTACAGTAATATACAATACAATAATTATTTAATTTAACAGTCTTTGTGGGTAGTTGAATAGTAGGGACTCTGGGTATATCTGGATATTTTTGGTGGAATTCTCTGTATGACCTTGGTGCTCCCTTAATTACTTCGTTTCTATTTTCCCAAGTTCTCTACACTACTTATACAACTACTACATGGTCTGTGTACTTCTTTCCTATGCCTATCATGTGACTTATCATGTGACACCATGTGATGTGACACTGTGACTTCCTGTCGTGTGACAGTGATTGTGTGACACTTGTGATATGACACTTTCCCACACTTCCTTCTATGTAGTAAGTCCAAGATAAAAGAAAAGAAATATAAATAATAACTTAGCCATTTTGCCAAGTCATGACACTCTTTGAGTAACTGTTCTTTCCATTTGATAAGGTATTGTAATTTGCCTTCTCTCCATCTAGAGTCAAGTATTTCTTCTACTTTCTGTATGTTAGTTTGGTTGCTAGGGTTAGCAACTCTGTTATTGGATTTCTGTGATTGTTACTCAAATATGGATGTCATGTAAGAAATAAGATAGGACTCATTGACAATGGGATAGATAGACTTCCATATAAACGGGATCTTGAGTTCATAAGCCGATTTGCCAACTTTCTATATTATCAAAAATAGTCCTAACCATTTGGTCAACAGTTTCTTCAAAGGTTGATCTGTGTTGTAATGCATTGTGTCTACCCATATCAAATCTCCACTCAATTGTTCTGTTTCTGGTTTTCTCTTTAAATCCCACTTTCTCTTCATTGTCTCATTTGTTTTCTTTAGTGCTGACTCTACCTCATCTCTAATTTCCTTGATTGTTTTGAGGAATTGTTCAGTTTCTGGAGAGTTTTCAGTTGACAGGTTTATGTCTTTGCCAATATTTGGGTAATATCCTAAGTTGACCATGAAAGAAGATTATCCTATGCTAGAGTAGATCCAATTGTTGTAGGAAAATTCTGTGATTGATAACCATTCCACCCAATTGTTCTATCTATAGTTATAGTAGAGTCAAAGGTATTGTTCTAGTTCTTGATTGACTTGCTCTGCTTGACCATCAGTTTGGGAATGTTGAAGGATTTCTTTCTATTTCAAGTTGTGAGCATAGTTCTTTCATGAACCTTAATACAAACTGTGGTCCTTGGTTGCTGATAACCTTTTGGGGAATTCCCATGTCCTTGAAAACTTGATCCCAAGATATTTTGGCTATTCCTTGGGTTGTGATATTTATATTGATTGGTATATAGTGAGCTATCTTGGAAAAAAAATCCACTATTACCAATATTCCATTGTATCCTGCTAAATCTAGTAACAGTCCTATTGAATTGATACTAATGATCTCCCAGGGATTTTGTGGTATTTTGTTAGGGTGAAGATGATTTCATTTGGGTTGTTGGTTTGATTTGGTTGCTTGGCATTTTTCACATCCTGCAATATATCATTTAACATCTTTTAATATTCTAGGCCACCAGTAGTTTCTTGTTATCAGCTCATATGTTTTTGCATAACCTGGGTGACCAGCTAGTTCAGAATTGTGATGCTTAGTGATAACTTTCTCTCAAAGTGTAGCTGAGTCCAGAATATATATTCTTTTCTTTCAGAGTAACGCCTTCTTTTTTCTTCTTCAACCTTTCTCTTGTTGCTCCATTGCTTCTCTCACTTCTTCTTCTATAAATTCCTCTACCTCTTCTATCTCCTTCCAAAATTTGCCTTCTTGAGTTTTGATACTTCTGGACCATTCTCCTTTTAGTAATATTTGATCTGCATTATTATCCTTTCCCTGAGTATGATCTGGTCTTTGAGATAGGGCATCTACCTTCTTTTGAGAGCTGCTCAGTTTGTGTATTAGTTGGAAGTTGTATTCTTGTAACTCTGTCATCTAGTGGGCTTGGCAACAATTGAGTTTTTGTGGTTTCTTGAAGTATCCTAAATTTTTATGATCAGTCCATATTTCAAACTGATCACTTCCTATAAGATATTGTCGCCATTGCTTAAGTCCTTCCATAATTGCTAGTAACTCTTGGTCATATATCTCATAGTTTTTTTCTGTTTCATTCATTGCTCTGGATAGGTAGACAATAGGTCTCTAAGAACTGTTTTCTTGTTGTTGTGATAGTACTCCCACAATTGCATATCCTAACACGTCAGTTTCTAGTCATAGTTTTTGTTTGGAGTTTGGAATTGCTAAGATGGAAGGGTTCACCATTTTACCCTTAAAGTTCTGTTAATGATTTAGCAACTTTGGTGAATCTGGGGATAAATCAGTGATAAAAATTACAAAATCCCAAGAACTGTTGTACTTCTCTTTTGTCTTGGGGTTCAGGCCATCCCACTACTCCTTTGGTTTTGATGGGATCAGTTTCTACACTATTTTACAATAGGATAACTCCAAGGTATTTAATTTTTGTTTGGTGAAACTTGTATTTCTTAGGGTGTAGCGATAGTTTGTTATCAGCCAATATTTATAGCACTTGTCTTACTATGTCTTGATGCTCTTCCATAGTTTGGGTAAAGATTAGAATGTCATCCATGTAGATCACAATCTTCCCTATCATGATTAATTCATGAAATAGAGTGTCTATCATGAGCTAAAAGGTTGTGGTAATGGGGATCAAAGGGAATTTGATCACAAGACAAAAGTGATAACAAATGAATATATAAAAGATTTCTGAGATGTCTCACAATTGTGCACTAAACAAGTAGGTACTGGGAAGATAATCAAATAACAAAGGGGGCTTAATAAAAGAGAGACTAGGGGGATAAAACTCAAGTAACCAAAAGAAATGATAATAAAGTTTTTATAAATCTACTCGAGGTAGATCTCACCATAATAGGCTCTGTAAGACATACATTTGTCTTATGTTATGACACTACTGCCCTTACCTAGTCTAGTAGTCTGGCTCACTATTGATATAGCAGAACTACCTAGAACTCCTATGCCATCATGTGGGCTCTTCTTTAGCTGACCATACAACTGGAAGCTGACTTCAATAACATGTAGCAAGTGATTAACTCCTAGCATAAGCAAATGCCCAAGTCCATTGGGGCTTGAATTCTCATTGAGAGAGAGGTTTGGTGTCATGACTTGGCAAAATGGCTAAGTTATTTTCTATTTTTATTTTTGTTTTGTTTTGTTTTATTTAGTTAGATCATTACTAAGGTGGAGCATGGGAAAGCATCATGTGACAGTCACATAGTCACAAAAAGCATGACATTGGTCACATATCAGTCATATCACACACACAAGGTCATAGTCACAGTCACAACATATGATGAGGTAGACACATGATAGGAATAACATGAGGACTATGGGAGGATGTTGCATAGCCACTATAGTAAAATGTATAAGTAGTATACAGAATCAAATAAAAACTCTATTAAGTTCTCCTTGTCAACTCTGACTTGGAGTGGATTTAAGTCATTGTGGCTAGAGTCTTACATTTGGTGGTCTTTTGAAAAGTAAAGAAGAATACTCAGAAAGATAGAGACTTAGTCACTCAAATAGCTATTAAGCTCTAGAGTAACAGAAAGGGATGATGATAGGGATATGATGCTTGAGTTCCCTCCTATGCCCTAGAGTATTTTATTAAGATTACAAAGCAAAGAGACAACAAAGAAAGTGAGACAAAGAAAACCTCCAAATTCCTAAACATAGCAAAACCAAAATAATGAGATAGCGTTCTTCCTGACCACTAGATGACTGCTCTTTATCCTTCTAGTCCTACTCCTGGGGTTCTTCTCTAAACAGTAGATGGGTCTTGAGCCTCTTGCTAGACTGTAGAAGAAGATGGCAATCTTGAGTCATCATAATAGCTTAGATTTAATTGTAATTCTTCTGAAAATAGTGCCATCAGCTGCTGAGGTATGACATCATTCTGGTAGCACTAGGTCTTTGAAGTTTGCCTCCATCCTTGAGAGCACTTCTAGAAGGGAAACCTATTAGAAATCTAATATGGGATGCCTGGGCAAGCATCTATGAGATATATATAGCAGTAGTCATAGCCACTACTCTACTACTCAAGCAAGATACTCGAGTCTATGACTGGGCATCTGGGGAACATTTCTGGGGGGCCAAACTCTTATCTCAAGTCAGTTATTCTGGTTATTACAGTGAAAATTGTCACTTATTTTGCTTAAACTATTGTATGGTGTGACAGCAGGCAAGTTGCACATGCCAAAGTACATCACTAAAGGTTTGAATAGCTCTCAATTTGTCTAGAAGGTCACTTTCCACTCATCTTCTTCTCTTATTCTCACATTGTTATATCCCCATTGAATATCTAGTTTTATGAAGTATCAAGCTCCTCGTACTTTGTTAATTAGTTCTTAAATTAATGGCAAAGGATATTTGTTCTTTATTGTTGCTTCATTAAGTCACTGATAGTCTTATACTAGTCATAGTGAGCTATCCTTCTTCTTTACAAAAAAGAAGGGAGCTGCACAAGGTGATTTTAAGGGTCTGATTCTTCCTGACTTCAAGTGTTCTTCAAGGAATTTGTCAAGTTCTTTCTGTTCCTTAATGTTTAATGGATATATCTTACAGTCTTTTAATGTCACGTTAGGTATTAACTCGATGGTGTGGTCCCATTTAGATTGGTCTGGTAATTTTTTGAATACTGCTTTGTTAAAGACCCAATCATTGAAGTTTTGGTATTCTTTGGGTATGTCTCCTCCAATTTCTTCTATGCTTTCACTTCTACTTTGAATTTTCAACTCTTTTCTTCTCCACGCTTCTTCTTCTAGATTAATAAATAGCACCTTCTCTGTCTCTTCAATCATTTCTTCTTTACTATCTTTGTCTTCTACTTTCTTTAGTTTCTTTGGTATGTAGACCTTTCTGTACTACTGCTGACAGTTCTGTAGACTAATTAAGGAGTTTCTCTAGTCAATGGACAGGTTGTATTTCTGTAACCAATCGTATCCTAGGAATAGGTTATGTTTACCAAGGTTTGTCACTGATAATTGGATAAGCTCTTGGTGATCACCTATGATCATGTTCATCTTGACAATTTCTATAATACTACCATTTTTGTTTGTAGTTCCATCAGCATTATAATAGATGATTGGAAACAGTAGTTGTATTTTGTTTTCCTTTATGAACTTCCAGCTTATACATAAGCTTGTACTTCCTGAGTTAACTAGTGCCTGTTTGCAAAATGTCTTGTGAGTGTCTGTTGTCATCAGTTTGACTCAGATATTTAGCTGCTTATCTCTTATCTTCCTGAGTATCAATGGTTCCTCTAGTACTTTCAAGGCCAGTAAAACTTTATCATCCATCATTTCATTTAACTCTTTTATTTTTTTTTCTGTGTATTCTTCTACCCTCAAACTGTGGGCCCATACCTTCAGTATACCAATTGCTTCCTCTTTGCTACTCTATCGAATTTTCTTTGTTACCTATTCCACTGAGTATTCTTTATTTGTTTTGTATTTTCTTGCACTAAAATAATCCAAAAAGTCTTTCATTGATTCCTTAGGTAATTGAATTTTTGAATTTATAAAGGCAGGTAAGTTGGTGCTTACTCCCTGCCTAGGGAAAAATCCTCTATCACATTCTCTATAATCCTTACTTCCTCTCTTCTCTTCTTTCTCAGTTTAGAGCACCTTGCAGCAAGATGACCCATTTCTCCACAATTATAGCATCTCCTTATTTCTCTGCACTTGTCCACTTCTATAGTATTGGGGTCTTACCTCAGAACATCCAAAACCGGTTTCTGCCTCACATCCCCTGAGTTTTCCAAGCCTTTCCTTCCTCCAAATTCTTCAATAGCTTCTCATCTTGACCTCTCAAAACTTAACACTGTCACACCATACAAATCTTTAGGCAAAATAAGTGACAATTTGCACCCTTATAATCAGAATAACTGGCTCGAGAGAAGAGCTTGGCCCCCTAGGGATGTTCCCTAGATGCCCAGTCATAGACTCAAGCATCTAGCTTGGATAGCAGAATAGCGGCTGTAACCACTGCTACATACACCTCATAGACACTTGCCTAGGTGCCTTGTATTGGATTTCCAATGGATTTCCCTTCTAGAAGTACTCTCAAGGATGGAAGTGAACTTAGATGGGTTAACATGATCTGAGCAACATTACATCTCAATAGCCAGCAGTGCTATTTGTAGAAGAGTTACAATCAGATCTGAGCCACCATTACTGATGGTTAAATATGGCAAGATCAAGAGAGTCAAGCCACTATGGAGTCACATTGCAACAGTAGTAGAAGGAAATTGGAATCTAGAAGAATAAGAAGGCATAGAGAAGAAAGAAAGAGAAACAGAAAAGCTGAGGAGAGAGGCAGCAGGAAGGCTAGATGAAGATAATGTGCTTGAGGGCAAGACAACTCGAAATTGCCATCTTCATCTACAGCCTAGTAAGAGGCTCAAGATCTAACCATTGTACAAGAGAGGATTCCTAGAGAAGGGTTAGAAGGTTAGGGAGTGGTTGCCTAGTGTTCGGAAAGGTGCCATCTCATCATTGTGGCTTTGCTATGTTTGGGAATTTGGAGATTTTCTTTGTCTCACTTTCTTTGTTGTTTCTTTGCTTTGTAATCTTAATAAAATACTCTAGGACATAGAGGGGAACTCAAGCATCATACTCCCATCATCATCCCTTTCTGTTGCTCTAGAGCTTAATGGCTATTTTGAGTGACTAAGTCTCTAGCTTTCTGAAGAGTTCTCTTTAATTTCAAAAACCCACTAAAACCCTCCCTCAACAGGAATTTGAGCCCCAACAGACTTGGGCACTCACTTATACTAGGAGTTAATAGCTCGCTACATGTCATTGGAGTTAGTTTCCAGTTGTATGGTCAGCTAAAGAAGAGCCCACACAACGGCATGGGAGTTCTAGGTAGTTCTGCTATATTGACGGTGAACCAGACTACTAGACTAGGTAAGGGCAGTAGTATCACAACATGAGACAAATGCACATCTTAGAGAGCCTATTACAGTGAGATCTACCTTGAGTAGATTCATAAACATTTTATTATCATTTTGTTGTCATGCCTGACAGCTGTTTAGGCAATAAAAGTGACATTTTTCACCATAACAATGAGGATAACTAGCTTGAGAGATGAGTTTGGCCTCCCAGAGATATTATTAGATGTTCAGTCATGGACTCGAGCATACCACTTGAGTAGCAGAGTAGTGGCTGTGACCACTACTACAAAGACCTCATAAGAATTGTCTAGAGAATTTCATAATAGATCTATAACAGAACTCTCTAGAGTGCTCTTGAGAGCAGAAAGAACCTTAGAAGATGTTTTCTATAAGGATAATGTCATATCTTGGTGGCAATAGCTTATTTATAATATCTAGATTACCATCAGAGCAGGGCTATCATTGCTAATGGCTAATTATAGCAAGAACTAGCAAGACAAGTCCTCTCAAGGGCTGCATTGCAAATCTAATAGAAGAAAACTGAGGCTTGAAGATATAATAAGGTATAGAGGAGTAGTAGAAGGACTAGAGAGGTCAGGAAAAGAGGTCAGATAGAGAGATGAAAGAAGAGGTATTTAATGAAGATAACATGCTCAAGAGCAAGACGACTTGAGATCACTACCTCTCTCTATAGCCTATCAAAAGGCTCGAGAGCCATATATTGATTAGAGAAGAACCCCAGGAGTAAAATTAGAGGAGTGGGGAGTAGTAGCTGAGTGATCAGAAGAGGTGCCGTCTCATTATTTCCCTCTTACTATCTTTGGGAATTTGGAAGTTTTCTTTGTTTCTTTTCTTTTGTTGTATCATTGCTTTGTAATCCTAATAAAATACTCTAGGGCACAGAAGGAAA
>Ga0153970_1000102_pt1 | contig 14502 bp, 14 predicted proteins | sample TSGA054MetaG_FD_102280 | JGI IMG/M metagenome (GOLD analysis project Ga0153970, IMG submission 102280) | Attine ant fungus gardens microbial communities from Georgia, USA - TSGA054 MetaG | ecosystem: Host-associated > Fungi > Mycelium > Unclassified | place: USA: Georgia, George L Smith State...
CTCGAGACGTGACTGGCATCGATCGAAAGGTCTTCTTAAGGGCTTTAAGCTGGCTTTGAGACCGTGGGAATCGTCGAAGAATTGACAGAGATATGACCGGATGAAGTTTGTGACACCCTTCAATAATGACTAGTTCTGGTAGTATCTTCTTCTGCCTCTCTACTTGTGGTTTATAGAGCTGTACTCTACTTACGTTAACTACAGGGTGTATTCTAATAGATTTAGGTAATTCTAATTCTATTGCGTTACTAGAGATGATTCCTTTGACCTTGTAGGGTCCTATGAAACATTTAGTCAACTTCTCTGATCTTTTTCCTTTCATCTACTATTTTAAGTTCTTTGTACTTAGTAGTACTAAGTCCCCTACTCTGTATTCCTCTCCCTTCCTTTGTTTCTTATCTGCAAATCTTTTTATTTCCTCTTGCGCTTTTCCTAGTGCTACTTTTGCTTTCTTCTGAATCTTCTTCATTCTTTCTACAAATTTCCTTGCTGCTTTGTATTTTTCCTTTCTCCTCCCTTCAAATCCCATCCTTGGGTCTTGGCCATAGTTTGCTTTAAATGGTGATATTTTTGTTGCTGCGTGGATTTTGTTATTATACACAAATTCCACTGTTCCCAGTCAATCTAGCCATTGCTCTTGCCTGTGATCGATAAAGACCCTCAGATACTATTCCAACTCCTGGTTTATCCTTTCCATCTGCCTATCTGTTTGAGGGTGGTAGGCCGTTGAGAGTTTCATTTGGATTCCCAATAAGTGGTTCAGCTCCTTTATCATTTCCGCTGCAAACTATACTCCTCTGTCTGATATAATGTTTTCTGGAAGTCCATGCAACTTCCATACATGATTTCAAAATAACTTTACAAGGCCTTCTGTCGAGGTCCTTTCTGTAGTTGCTATGAAGTGTACCATTTTACTAAATCGATCACATACTACTAAGATAGCGTCATATCCCTGAGCTAGTGGCAGCTTAGTAATGAAGTCTGCTGAGATATGACTTCATGGCTTTTCTGGGATCGCATTAGGCATTAGTTTGCCTGCTAGTGCTTTGCTTCGATTCTTGTATCTTTGATAAGCATTACATCCATTTACATATTTCCCCACTTCCTTTGTTACTTCTGGCCACCAGTAGTTCCTAGTGACCAACTCTGTTGTCTTCTATCTTCCCCCATGCTTTCCTACTAGTGTATCATGGTGCAATCGTATTACCTCTTCCCTGAGTTCTCCTTCTGGTACATATATTCTTCCTTCCTTTATTACTATTCCATCCTCTATTGCCTATTCTTCGTTCCTTAATATTTTTATTCTAGCTTTCTTTAGTTCTTCCACTGCTATCACTACCTTTTCGTTCTCTTCCTGTGCCTTTCTAATCCTATCCTTCAGATTTCCTTCTTCTACTATTATTTCTGCTCTCCTGATCCATTCTGGCTTTACTAACTTTTGGTTCTCGTTATCCCTTTCTACTCCTTTCTGCCAGTTTGGTCTTCTGCTAAGTCCATCTGCCTTTCCCATGCTCTTTCCTGGAACATGTTTTAACCCAAAATTAAATCGTGATAGGTATAGGGTCCATCTTGCTTGTCTACAGTTTAATTTTTGACTCGTCATGAAATACTAGAGATTTTTATAGTCTGTCCAAATTTCAAATTCGAGTTTTGCTCCTTCCAAGTAGTGCCTCCATGCTTCTAGGCACCTAATTACTGCCAGTATCTCTTTGTCATGAATTTCATAGTTCTGCTCCATGGCATTCAGTGATTTTGAGATAAAGACTACTGGCCTTCACTTTTTGTCTTCACACTTTGTCAACAACACTCCTCCTGTTGCATAGTCTGAGGTATCTGCCTCTACTCTCATCTTTCTATCGATATCTGGGATAGCCAAAACGGGTTCTGTGGTAAATACCACCTTAAGTTTCCCAAATACCTCCTCTTATTCCTTTTCCCACTTCCATTTCTACTCTTTTCTGACCAGCACATGTAGCAGTGCTGCTATTCTAGCAAAGTCTTTTATGAACCCCCTATAATAGTTGGCAAGACCTAGGAATTTCTGTACTTCCTTGACATTTCTTGGTGCTTGTAAGGGGACCACCCTGAGATCGCTTAGATAACCTGGTAGGGTTCATATCATCTAGCGTTCTCACAGATCCTCGGAGTCCGCGGTCTATAGTTCCCTTCCCTCTAGTTCGGGTCTCCATCACAGTACTACATAGCTATATCTGGTAGTGTAGTTATTATTGTCCAGATGCACGTGGCCATAGCGACTGGTGCACGGACTGGCTAGTCTAGTATAAATAGCTAGTGGTGTACGGTAGAATACCTTACCTCAACATTGATTGAAGCTCCTGGGCTATTTATCGCTTCTTCTTAAGATGCCTGCTTTATTATACTGCAGTGTGACTGGGTGCCTCACCAAGCGTGCCCCTTACAGTGCTGGTCAGTTGAGGACTCCTTCCACCTTTTCTTTTTGCATCTCTACTCCCTTTGGGCCAATTACCACTCCCAGGAATTCCACTTCTCTCACTTTCCATTTGCACTTCTCCAGTTTTACAAACAGGTCATTCTCCTCTAGTCTTTTTAATACCTCCCCTACTAACTCATCGTGTTCTTCCTCTGTATCTGTGGCTACTAGGATGTCGTCAATAAATGTCGCTGTATCTCCTTGGTTTATAAGATCTCAGAACAGATTATTCATCATTATTTGAAAAGTGACTAGAGAGTTAGTTAACCCAAAATACATGATTGTGGGTTCATATGCTCCAATATGCATTGTAAATGCTGCTTTCCATTCATCTCTTTCCTTGATCCTGACATTATTATATCCCCACCTCAGATCCAGTTTCGTAAATACCTTCCTTTTTTCTATGCCATCCAGTATATCAGCAATAAGGGATAAAGGGTATCTGTTCTTTATTGTCCATTGATTTATATAACAGTAGTCTTGTACCATCCTTCATGTCCCATCTTTCTTTGCCACAAAATATACTAGTGATGTTTGGGGTGATTTAGAGGGTCGAATATATCCTTTTCTCAACTGATCCTTTACAAATGCTTGTACCTCTTCTCTTTCTTCTCTTGACAATGAGTAGACCTTCCCTTTCTTTGGTACAAATCCCTCCTTTAACTCTATAGCATGATCCCAGGCCTTTCGCACTGGTATCCTCTCTGACTTTTTCTTTCTAAATACTTTCTTCCATCTCCAGAATCTTTTAGGTACTAACTTCTTTAGCACCTCCTCATCTTCATCTCTTTCTGCTTTCTTTACTTCTTTTCCTTTTTCCTCTTGTTTCTTCTTTCCACATATAGGTGGACATTGTGTTATCTTTACTTCTCCCTTTTTCCAGTCTATTTCTGGGTTGTGGGCAGCTAACCATGGTATCCCTAGTATAACCTCTGTTTTTCCTAGGTTGTATACATCTATCCTAACTTTTTCTACATGTCCTTTAAAGAACATGTTGCACTCTACTTAGTGCGTTATTGCTCCTCCCATGTTTGCTATCCCATCCACATTTCTAATCAAAAGTGGGTTTTTTAACTTTTCCATCTTGAACCCCTTCTCTTTAGCAAAGGCTGTATCCATGAACAAGCCTGTTGCTCCACTATCTAATAATGCCTTTACTACTATTCCCTTATGGTTTTCCAGCTTTTCTAGTCCCACTTTCATCCACACTTCTTGTAGCAGCCATAGTATGCACTGCACATCTCTTACTCTCTCAGTGTTATTGGAAAAATTTAATTTATTGCCTAATTTTTCTAGGTGCAATACACTGTATAAGTTATTGGAGGCTAGCTGAGAGCTTACTGTTCTCCATTTTCTTTTGCTGACTCCTGCGGTGTCTCCACTACCCTCCCCTTATGTCTTTTCTAACAATTTTTGGCCATATGGCCCCACTTTCCACATACATAACACATTCTATCTCCTCCTCTTCCCTTGTCTACATCCATTGCATTTGGGTCTCTCCTTGGACCTGTTTGTGTTCCTTCTCTATTAAATGGGTTTCCTCCTTCTCCTCCTTCTCTGTATCCTTCCCCTGTGCTCAGTCCTCCTGCTCTCCATGTTATCTGTCCTCCTCTTCCTCCATATGATCCTCCCCCATATCCTCCTCTTGGCTGCACATTTCCCCCTAGGTGCGCCACATTCCTCCCCAATACCCTTTCTTCTGTCCTGCTCTGTCTCTGGTTCCTATTTAATCTTATCGCTTTCTCTTGCTACTCTCCAATGGTGGTTGGCGGTTCCTCTGCCTCAGCTAGTCTACTTCTAATTGCTCTATTTAACCCCCTCTTGAATTCTTCAATGAGGGGTCTTCTCTCATAGCCACTCCCTCTAGTGACTTTTTTGAACTTCTGTATATACTCATCACAGGTTCTCCCCCCTTGCTCTATTGTCCTCAGCTGTTCAATCTTTCTTTCTTTCTCTGATGTTTCCCCAAAGTTATTTCTTATTTTGGTAAACAACTGCTCCACCGACTCCACCTTTGACTCTCCCTTTGCTAACTTATCTAACAAGTTGTCTTTCCATGCTTCTGCTACTTCTCCCTGCACATATGACAATACCCAGGCCACCTAGGTCATTGCCATTTCCTCCATCATCTTCATTCTAATATATATGTGAGCTGCATTAATAAATGCGCTCACCTCCTCCATCTTTCCACTAAAGACTTGAGGTTTTGTGACCTCTACTTGGCTCTCCTATTGTTGAAAGAGCATAGTGTTGACCTGCTGCTGCAGGGTGGCGATCATTGCGAGGAGTTGCTCCTCTCAGGTTGGTAGTAGTGGTTGGTGAGGGGTGGGCACTGGAGAGATTTTCCCTTGTTGCTGTTGTTGGTGGTGAGACATATCGTATAATGATGGTGATAGTGATGGTGAGGGGGATAATGATTTGTATGACGATTCAGATAGTTCTTGATCCAGGGCAACTACTTAAGGCTATGTCTAACAAAGTACAAAATCTTTACCTGTTTGGAGTCCTACTGCCTTACTGACTATTGCCCTAATAATATTGTTATACGATTGCCTCTAAGAAGAGGACCCCTACACTAAGTGGCTTCCTAAAGAATAACCACAAATCTCTTGCGTGTACCACTTACAATGGAACACAGCACAGAGTTTATACTAGGAAGAATGTAACGAACAGGCCCAATTACAAGGTCAGGACTCAAGCAAGATACCTGGACTTGGTACCTAGTCTCCTTCCTCAGTCTCTAACTGACTGAGAAGTCCCCTTTACAGCTAGGGCCTGCTATCCAAAATGCTTATGAGTACTGTGCTCACTAATGAGGGTGATGAAGAGTAAGTGAGTAGTGAGGCCGCGAGGTGTGAGGTCACCATTGAGTATCAAGTTCTTATGTTATCGATGGGCTGTGATAGCTCTTAGTGATCACCCTAGGTAGATGTTCAGAAAGAACTTGATAGAGTTCTTCGTTGGATTGGACTACTACTTATACTACTTTACACATGGCTATACTCTAAAGTCCCATGGTCACAAGTCTTTCCAGAATGTTCTATGGTCACATGACTCCAGTCACATGATTTGCTTACTTAAGTTCCCATACTATTTATATCATGACCCCATTATGCATCTTGATGTTGTAGATTAGATTATTCAAATGTGCAGGAAACTATTTCCTTCTTGGGGCTCTCATAACAGGTAGTATATACCTGAAATCTGATCCCATTGTCTAGGTGGCCTGGTATTATCCCTGCTGAACTCTAGTCTAGATGACAACAGAACATATCCCACCTACGACCATTTGGTACTACTGTTTATGCCCATATACCAGGTGACTTGAATTTGTCCAAACTTTTCCCTTGATCAGTCAAGGTTGCCTTGCTTGGCTATTTTGGACATGATAGTTATAAATTACTAGAAAAAAATACTAGTGCTATATTCAGATCTCATAATGTTATTTTTGAAGAAGGAATTACTCACTATGCTAGATAACCAACTCCAATATCCTTCACAGACGAAAACGACCCCTTCTTTTATAGACTAGGCAACCAGATATAAGTTGTCACAAACTTCATTCGGTCATATCTCCACCAATTCTTCGACAATTCCCACGGTCTCAAAGCCAGCTTAAAGCCCTTAAGAAGACCTTTCGATTGATACCAGTCACGTCTCAAGGCAATCAATAATGGCTGAGATATTAAGCAGATCAACTGGTAACCACTATGTTACTGTTTATTAAATTGCTAATATCTCGGAAACCACCGTGATCAATGCTTCAGTTCTAAACTCAGCAGAAGCCTTCTTTATAACGCTCAGAATGAGCCTAGAACAACCTCAAGGCAATTAATATTAGTGGAGATATTAAGATCTCAATGTTTGCACATAGACTTCATTAATTACCCATAGATAGTCATCTGTCCTTTTCTTAGAACAAAGGACAGCCTCCATATGGTTAGGTTATCACTATTTCCAGTACAAAGGTACTACCATATGTGGAACAATAGATAGTAATCAGGTGATAATCTGTACTAGTGCACAGACCATATGACTCAAACTACTAATATACCACTAACTAGACCACTAGTAAATGAGTATGAATCACAACACGATAATGGGGAGGCATCACTGGCAACAAGAAGATCCCAGCATACTCCCAAACCATCGAATCAGCTTATGGAATCTCAAGAGTATCTCAGCCAGCCCTACACATTTTCTATAGATACTGACATATGGATACCAAGGACATTTAATGAAGCCATGAGGAAACCTAAACTTTGGTAGGAGCTGATGGTCAAGAAGTTTGAAATACTAAAGGAGTGAGGTGTGTTTGAGCTAATATGATATCTAGCAAACAAGAATGTTGTAGGATTGAAGTGGGTATATGCAATTAAATGGGATAACAGTGGCAATATTGAAAAGAGAAAGGCGAGGACTATGGCAAAAAGATTTACCTAGGTTATAGGGGAGGATTATGAAGAGACTTACATATCTGTAGCTTGCCTCAAATCAGTTTGCCTGCTATGTGCCATAGCTGCATCACAAAGACTTCACTTATGGTAAGTGGACTTTGTCCCTGCTTTCCTTAACAACGATAGCACATTTGAAGTCTTCATGGAACAATCTAAGGGATTTGAAGAAGGAGGAGCTGACTATGTCTGGAAACTACAGAAAATACTATATGGGACCATGCAGGGTATCCATGACTGGATAGAAAACTTAGACAAGACATTTGAGGGACATAGATATTACAAATTGCGTACTGATCCTCAAATCCAATCTAAAGTACACAATGACAAACTGACACTGACCTCTACTTGGACAAATGATGTCCTAGGGGCGTCGTCAACTCTAGAAGGAGAATACTTGGCCAAATTGCAACTAGGATTGAGCTATGAGATTAAAGACTTAGAAGAAGCTAAATTCATTCTTAGAATACGAATCAACAGGAATATGGATGGAGATATTACACTATCACAACAGGCTTATTGTGAATGCCTCCTAAATTATTTCAATATGATCTCTTGCTTACCAACAATGACTCCTTTATCTCCTAGTATAGTACTCTCAAGTGAAGACTGCCCAACAACCCCAGATGAAGAAAATTCCCTTTCACAAAGCTTTAGGCTTACTTATGTGGTTACAAGTTGCAATAAGACCAGATTTGACATTTTCTGTCAATATGCTTGCTTGCTTTGCTCACAACCCAGGAATAGTACATTGGAATGGATTGAAACATGTCCTGACATACATCAAAGGTACTAAACACTATGGTATTACTTACAAGGGTGGTAGTAGCCTCAAGCCAATTAGATATGTTGACTCTGATTATGCTAGTTGCAAAGATACTAGGTATTCAACTGAAGGGAATGTTTTTGTAGTGGCTGGTAGTCTGATCTCTTGGGAGTGCAAAAGGCAGGACACTATGGCATTATCTACAGTAGAAGCAGAGTTTATGGCATTTTCGAGGGCAACTACTCAAGCTTTGTGGATATCCAAGTACTTTGACGAAGTTGGGTTATCAGTCAAAAGGCCCATCATCATTTGTGCAGATAACAGTCGCTCCATAGCAAACAGTACCACTGACAAAAACCATCGACATACAAAGCACATTGATATTCGACACCATTTCATCAAAGAGCATACTAAATCAGGCAATGTCATTTTTTGATACACTCCAACATCTGACAACATAGCTAATGTGCTCACAAAACCCCTACCAAGAAACACACTATGAAAATTCGTGAACTACCTAGGACTCACTACAAGATCAACAAATACATCAGTATTGAAGTATGGACTGACACCATCCATATTTTCCACATGGAGTTGATCTTTTTCATTCCTTCTGCATCTAATAATGTCAATATAATTCCTTCTTCCATTCTACCCTGTAGCAACTAGGCAACTGGAGTAGAACCAATATATTCATATAAACTTAGACTTTGCATAGCAACTCCCTTAGTTGTTTACCTTCATAGGTGACTCCTGAGATATTTTACTTAATAAGAGTATAAAAAAGTAGATAGCTCAAGGAGATCTAAATGGATCAATCCAAGAGTCTCACTAGAATGCTTAGGGTTCTCAGGGAAACTATGCTAGTGTAGCTTTTTTAAAGTGCAACTGTGGCATATATGCTTCTTGTTAGGAAAGCAAATCTTTTCAGCACCTTCAACATTGTCTGAAATATGTCTCATGGCTTCATCAGAGATATGCCTAAGTTGACAATGAATTGTCTCATAATCTGGGTGCCTTGTAACAAGGTTTATAGGATTAGAAACATTGTTCTTAATGATACATGTTCTCACAATCTGGATGCTCCCCCAAAGATTAGGTAGGGCAGAGAGAACAGCATCACTAGATGAGTCACAAAAGGTTGAACCATCCATCATGCCTTCTATACTCAATCCAGATTGGAGTAACTATCCAGTGAAGAGGAGGCACATGGTCATGCCAAGAACATAGTATACTGGCCATAGTTTAGAGATAGCAGTTCTAGTTGTCCTATCTTTAGGGTCAATGATTTTATGTTCTATAAAGATAATTCCTACAGCAACCATAAAAAGAGGTGCTTTAGAATTGGCTATCTCAATGTGACCATAATTTCCTTGAGTCATAGAAACAAAGTCAGACTCAAAAGGAGTGAAATGGGTAGAGACACCAGAGTCCAAGAACCATTCATTATTATAAGAGCAGCTATATGGTACTTCTTTACCCTTGCATGTAGTGCATAGTACTCTATCACATCTTTGTAGATTCTCAGCTATAGACAATGCAGGCAACACAAATCTATTGTCATATCAAGCCATATAGACTATACTATCTAATGCTACAAAGTTCTTAGTTGCAGCCATTACATTGGTGCAAGTTGCAGAGGACTGAGCTGAGATAGTTGGAGAGTAGGAGAAGACAGTAGAGGAATGCACAATGATTGCCCAAAGTAGATAAACAGCAGGGCTGAAAAGACAAGGAATAGTGGATATTAAACTTATCATAGCTATTATCAAGAAATTAGTTTAGTTCAGGGAGCAGATACAGCAATGAATGCACAGCACTTCATCCTAAACAGCCATGGGCCATAGTATCTACAAAGGAGCAAAAGATCCTGTGGGCATGAGGTAATTCAGCAGAGAGATCATCTTAATCTCCAGTAGGTTGGTAAGCTAGTTAAGTCCTTTCCATCAACTAAGGTAGCTTGAGAGTGCCAAAGGAGGTCAGGGCAAACTGGGGCCCATAACCTGTTAGAAGGATAGAGAATAGCAATTACAGTGGAGACAAATGATAGCTCACTTACCAGGTTATTTAACAGATATTGATAAACAGCCTGATAGGAAAGAGAGATCTCAAGAAAAGCAAAGAGGTTCCATAACGTGGCAGTTGAGATGAAGAAGCAAGTGTGCTTATGTAAGCACAGCTCATATATTAACCTACAGTAATATACAATGAGGTTTTTATCTGGGTCTCCAGTCCATTCAAAATCCTTTACTAATTCTGTGTTATTAAGATTGTGCTGGAGTCAGTCCGCTACACTCCCTTCCCACAACAGTCTATGTGACAGTAAGTAGTGTTGTCTATCAGGTCGCTTTGCTCTCTTCCAACAACAGTCTATGATATAGTGAGCAATATTGTAAGTCAGGTCACAGTCAGCTTACTTTGCTCACTGCCTGTTCCAATTTTACTGTAATTTATTGTAATTTATTTGAATTTATTCTGAATTTTATTGAATTTTATAGAGTTTTTGAGTGAAAAGAGAGGGCATGTGAAAAGTTGAACTATGTGTCAGCACCATCACTCCCACATTTGGTCTCGCGTACATAGTAGATTGAATTTGGAGTTGATAGTTTTCTCCCACTGTTTTAAGTAAGGTGATAGTAGAGCTTCCTTTAATGTTTATGGTTCAAAAGTTGTGGCAACAAAGGCAAATATAGTATTACTAAGATAAGCAGATTGATCTTTATTATAAAACTTGGTAGATAGTTGACAATTTTGACTTAAAGGCTTTCTTTTGGGTAGATTTTGTTACTTAGAGACCTTCTTTGGTGTAGAAGGAGGTGACAATGACTCTTTGAGAGGCTTAGGGGGGGAGTAGATGGATGACTTTCAGGTAAGTGTACCTTAGTTAGATCAGGGGTTGAAACTAATAGAGTAATGCTGTCTGTTAATATTATATTATTGATAAGCTTGTTAACATTCTCTGAAAGGGGTGGTATATTGTTAACAAGGTTTTCATCTGGGCCTCTGGCCCTTTTTGAACCCTCTACTAATTCTGTGTTATTAAGATTGTGCTGAAGTCAGTCTACTCTGCTTCCTTTCTACAATAGTCTATGTAACAGTAAGTAATGTTGTCTATCAGGTTGCTTTGCTCCTTTCCAACAATAGTCTATGTAGCTGCAGATAGTATTGTCCATCAGGTCACTCTGCTCCCTTTCAACAATGGTCTACGACACAGTGAGCAATATTATATGTCAGGTCGCTCTGCTCCCTTCCTACACTGATAGTTTGCACTGTTATAAGTCAGATCGCTCTGCTCCCTTCCTACACTGGTAGTTTGTACTGTTGTAAGTCAGGTCACTCTGCTCCCTTCCTACAACAGTAAGGCCATAGTCAGCTTGCTTTGCTCCCTTCCAACAACAGTCTATGCAGCTGCAGATAGTATTGTTTAATAGGTTGCTTTGCTTCCTTTCAACAATGGTCTGTGATATAGTAAGCAATATTGTATGTCAGGTTGCTGTACTCCCTTCCTTTACTGGTAGTTTGCACTGTTATGCATCAGGTCACCCTGCTCCCTTCCTACAACAGCAAGGCCATAGTCAGTTTGCTTTGCTCACTGTCTGTTCCAATTTATTTGAATTTTTCCTGAATTTATTTGCATTTTTGAGTAGAAAGAGAGTGTGTGGGAATACTTAGGTATATGATTTATCAGTGGCATCTTCCCACATTGGTCTCACATACATACTAGACTAGATAATAGCTAGATTGCTTGGTAAGGAGTCTTTAATAAAATCAATGTCATAGGAGCTAATTAATTTTCTAGGAGTCTTGAGATCCTCAAGACAATATTTTGACTCATCTGTCTACTACCCAAGCATCTGAACCTTCACTGCTTGAGATTGTAGCTTCCCATCATATACTAGCTTTGGTACATGAGCCTATCCAATTGATCTAAAAATTTGTGAGTGGGATATATTTAGCTTTTGTTCTGTCCAAGCTTCATAAGAAACTATAGAATTCAACCCAGAGAAGAGTAATAAGCTCCAAATATGGATAGCATATAGGAACACTTCTCCTTAGTATCTCAAGCTCAAACTAGCAGAATACAACATGCATCTAACTATCTCAAAGATAATGACAATAGCTCTTTCAGTAATACTATTTTGCTAAGGAAGGTAAGGTAGTGTCATTTCATGAATAATGTCATTTCATTAACAAAACTCATTCATAAATGAGTTAATGAACTCTGAACTGTTATCACTTTGCAATCTTTTGATCTTGAGCCCAGATCGATGTTCTAACATAGCAATCATATCTCTAATAGTATCTCTGGTTTCCTCCTTTGACTTCAAGAGATGTCCAACAGGATATTAACAACTGACTTCAATAACAACAAGGGCATAGATATAGCCATCCCAAGTAGGTACTGATATTGGACCTATTAAATCCATAACAACTAATTCCATCTTGCCATACTTTGTCTTGCTAGTACCTGGCATTGGTTTTCAAAGAGATTTCCCATAAGCACATCCAGTACAAACATAATCATAATCATCAGGTGCCTTGAGATCAAGTCCATTGACAAAGCCTTTCTATTCTATCAAGTCAATTATTCTAGGACCAATATGTCCTATTCAACAATGCTAGAGTCTCATTGATCCTTTATAGACAGAAAAAGCAGTATGATTGGTATCTTTAGTACAAGTGATGAAGTACAGGAAGCTACCAGTATTTTTGAGAACAGTATGGAATAATTCTTGACCACCTATAGAGATGACAATTCCATTACCTTAACTAGAGTAGAAGGTCCCTTTATGTTGTAAAACATCTAAGCTGACTAAATTTACACCTAGAGAAGGGACATATAGAACATTTTGAAGTGTAACCAGAGTAATTTTACCAAATAGAAGCTTGGCACAAAAGGAGACTGATCCATAGCCAACAATAGGTATGTGATTAAGACTACTAACAGTTATTATAGGCCTCAGTATAGCTGATAAAACAATCTCACTCTAAGAACATATGAGATAATGTTCCACTATTAAGAAAGAGACCTTATAAGCCCAAACTAGTATTGTTTATCACTATCCATACCATTTTACATTCTCTATTATCTTCTATTGATTGAGATGATTTTATAGCCAGATTTGCTAATCTGCCTCCACTATCTCTACTTAAACTACCTTTTTTTTTTCTTTTTGAGGACACATTAGACACCAATGACCTTTTTGATCATAGATGCAACATATATCATCAGGTCTTGGGTTAGAGGTCTTCTTTTTGAACTTTTTCTTCTTCTCAACAGTATTTTCATAATTTGAAGCTTCTTGTTATGACTTGGCAAAATAGCTAAGTCATTATTTATATTTTTTTCTTTTTTTCTTTTATTTTCATATTAATGGACGTGTGAGAGGAAAGTGACTCATAGGGAAGTATGGGACTTTAGTATAGGATTAGGGTTATAATTTATATATAAATAGTATACAGAATCCAATGGGAACTTTATTGAGTTCTTCTTGTTAACTCAGATAAGAAGTGAGGTTAAGGTCAACCTGACTAAGCCTTACACCAGAACTCGATAGTACTTTAGAGCACTATCTACCTTGGACCTTGCTCATTTTTATTCTTGTCATTATTAACCCTCAACCAGTAGTCATTGCAACTACTAGTCACTTCTATATAGCTAGGCCCTTAGCCTAAGGTATAGTGTCTTAGCCCAAGATAGCTTAGGTACTTTCTAAGTCTGAGTTGACAAGAAGAACTTGATAGAGTTCCTGTTAGTTTCTGTACACTATTTATACATAAATTATAACCCTAATCCTATACTAAAGTCCCACACTTCCCTATGAGTCACTTTCCTCTCACACGTCCATTAATATGAAAATAAAAGAAAAAAAGAAAAAAATATAAATAATGACTTAGTCATTTTGCCAAGTCATAACATAAGAGGACTTTGCAGTCAGTTAAGGACTATAGGTGGAGGTATAACACCAAACCTGGGTGTTATTACTAAGACCTGACCTTATAAACAGGTAGTGTTTATTATCTACTTGTACCTTTCTTAGTATAAACCTTATGCTGTGCTCCATTGTGAGTTAGTATATGCAAAGGAGTAATAGTTACTTCTAAAAGGCCATTTAGTTTAGGGATCCTCTCCATGAGATGATAGCCAAAGTACTATTAGGGCAGTAGTTAATAGGGCATTAGGTACCTAGCTAGGTGAAGATCTTGTGCCCCAGCAGATGTAGTTGTAAATAAATAAGATCAATCATTCAATTTATACCCTGAGACATTAGCACAATGTCTTAAATACAATACAACCAACTTATGGGCAATCTACTCAACAAAAAGCATGCGTTTGCTAAATTAAGAGCAGAATTAGAGAAAAGAAAGGAAAAGCTATGTTATTGCTGTAAAAAGTTTAGGCACCTGGTCCAAAACTACAGGAATAAAAGAGAGGAGAAAAAGAGGAAAATTGTTTCCCAAAATAAATTTGAGGTATTGAAAACTAGAGTGATGCAGTATGATAAGAGGGAAAAGATAATAAGAAGGCAAGAAGCAATAGTGGTCAAGTGCTTTAAGTATAGAGAAAAGAGGCACAAATGTAGAGAGTGTCTCCTATGGGAGAAAGTAGGAAAAAGAAGAGTAGTTGTAAGGGAACAACCCTAAGATCGCTTAGATAACCTGGTAGGGTTTGTATCAGCTAGCGTTCCCATGGATCCTTGGAGTCTGCGGTCTATAGTTCCCTTCCCTCTAGTTCGGGTCTCCATCACAGTACTACATAGCCATATCTGGTAGTGTAGTTATTATTGTCCTGATGTAGGTGTCCATAGCGACTGGCGCACAGACCAGGC
>Ga0153970_1000111_pt1 | contig 14224 bp, 9 predicted proteins | sample TSGA054MetaG_FD_102280 | JGI IMG/M metagenome (GOLD analysis project Ga0153970, IMG submission 102280) | Attine ant fungus gardens microbial communities from Georgia, USA - TSGA054 MetaG | ecosystem: Host-associated > Fungi > Mycelium > Unclassified | place: USA: Georgia, George L Smith State...
AAGAGAGTAGAAGGACACTCAATGTAGTATATAAAGAAGTATTCAATAGCATTAGATTATAGATTGTATTTGTATCTAACAATGGACTTGAGATTAATTTTTAATGATTTGAGAGATGAAAAAAGAGCAGACTACTATTGAAAGGAAGCATAGCAATCTTTCAGGCTATACTATCTACTATTCCATAGACTACTGTAAAAAATATATATAGTAGATTGACTATAACACAAACTCAATAACATAATATTACAGAAATTAAACAAACTTTAATCTCACAGACCATTGTAGGAAGAGAGCATAGCAAACTAACTTCAACATAAACTTCACAAGCCAGGCCAGAGGCCTGGATGAAAACCTTGTCTAGTATGTATGCTGCACCAAATGTGGGATAATGCCACTGACTAACTGCTGACTAAATTTTACCTAAGCATTCCCACACATACTCTTTTCACTCAAAAATTCAAATAAATTCAAATAAATTCAGAATAAATTCAAATAAATTGGAACAGGCAGTGAGCAAAGCGAGCTGGCTGTGGCCTCACTATTGTAGAAAAGGAGCATAGTGACCTGACTTACAACAGTACAAACTATCAGTGTAGAAAGGGAGCACAGCGACCTGATAGACAACACTACTTACTGTTACACAGACTGTTGTAGGAAGGGAGCATAGTAGACTGACTTTAGCACAATCTTAATAACATAGAATTAGTAGAGGGTTCTGGATGGGCCAGAGGCCTAGATAAAAACCTCATCTAGTATATATGTTGTACCAAACATAGGATGATGGCTGCTTAGCCAATGCTTAGCCAATGCTTTATAAGCATTGGTCAGCATTCTCTCTCTTTTTAATCAAAAATTCAAATAAATTCACCAAAATTCAGAAAAAACTCAAAAAATTTGAAATAAAATTGAAGCAGACATTGATCATCATAGCCAGCTAATATCTGGGACACAATTGACTACCCTGAAGGCCATATGCCTTTTTCTTTTTATAATTCAACCCAAATTGATATGTAGGAGGAATATAACATATACAAACAATGCCAGCTGATCATCGAGTTTGCTTTCTCAAATCATAGCCACTATTCCCTGCCCTGCCCTACCCTCCTCTTTGCTCTCTTATACCTCTTTACTCTCTATATACCTTAACTAGAAGCTAGGCCCTAGGTATAAAGGGGACAGTACTCTACAACTGTGGTGTAGAGCTTGGAGTGTGTGACTAAGCTCAAGTCTTCTCTCTTAGAAGGCCTGTTTTCTTGAGTGGTACTGCAATAGTATACCTGTAAACTCTTCTATTATAAACCTAGTGCTAAGGATCCATTGTGATCTATATACGCACAGGATTGACAACTGCTCATTAAAAGAGGGGTCTAGAGTAGAGGTCTCCTTCTTAGGGGCAATAGTATACCTTTTTATTAGAGTAGCTATAAATGAACAGTAAGACAATTGTCAGAGATAAATTCTGTTGAAGAAGAATGTCAGGCTAGGAGAGCTGAAGATAAGGCTCAACATCATATTGATAACCCAAATTATCATCATCATCATCATCATCTTTTACTTCAGAACATTTCTCCTGCTTCTGTTTGGAATAGAGAAAAAAGAGGAAGACGTCATTTATCCCTTCCACATATTATTCCCAACAATATCCCTTATTATCCTTTACTTCAAAATATCCCTCCTGCTCCTGTTTGGAATAGAGGAAAAGAAGGAAAATGTTATATCACTCCTTTATATGTTCCTGCAAACCTAGATAAAGCCATAGCTGATTTGCATAGGCGACAACAAGTAAATCAAGTACAAGTAGAACCAATAGCTCAAATCAATGAAATGGTGATTGAATAGAGAAATGAGGGACATAATGCTCTGAATTATGATGAACAGCAAGCAAATGAAGATGGTAATCAGCATGTGGACAGAGTCATAGAGGAAAACCTTGGTAGAGCCCAGATAGTTGTAAGTAATAGATATTGAATTTTTTAACAACAAATTCTTACTGGGTATACAGGAGATACAGGATAATAATGGTGTAAATAATGAAGTAAATCAAATCAATAATGATGACAATATGGTATATTGATTTTTGTATAATAAAACCATATGCTCACAAGTTATTAGATTCAAGATACTGTTGTTGCAGATAATCTCCCATCTTCTGTTCTTCAGCCTATACCTTATCCACCAGCTGGACAGCCATTCTTAGAGAACAATATTCACTATCTCAACTTGGGCATATTAGCTATTATCTGTCCTCACTGTTATGCTCTTCACTTTGACTGTGAAAAGCTCACTTTCTCAAGGGTCAATTATCCAAAGTTTAGCATATGCTGTCTGCAAGGACAGATCCAACTACCTCCCCTTCAACTACTCACTGGAATGCTTCATAATTACTTGACTGGAGATGATTATCCCTCAAGAGAATTTCGCAACAACATCTGGCAGTATAATACAGCATTTGCTATGACTTCAGTAGGAGTCAAAATTGACAACTCAGTCACTAGGCAATTAGGTCCCTACTGTTTTAAAATTCAGAAAGAGCTTCATTATCTCACTAGTGCTCTTCTTCCTCATGGTGATCAAACTCCAATGTATATGCAAATTTATATCCTTGATATAGCAGAGCAGCTCAATGTCAGGAGGACCAACAATCATAACCTGGATCCTGTAGTAATGGATAATCTTCAAACAATGCTCTTGGATAACCACCCATATATTGGTCATTATCGTCATGCCTATGAACTTATTAGGGAAAAGCTAGTTGAGAAGCAGGAGGAGATCACAACTAGGCTACATGTGAATTTACAACAGGATCAAAGAACTCATAATCTGCCTACTGCTAAAGAAATTGCAGTTATCATTCCTGAGAATGGGGTACATCATATATTAGATAATAGAGATGTGGTATTATAGCTGAGAGGAGAACGACTTAAACAGATCAGCTGAAACAGTCCTTTATATTCTGCTCTTCATTATGTTCTGTTGTTTCCAAAGGGAGAGAATGGGTGGCATCCAAGAATTCCAATCTGTAGTGCTCAACTTAGAGAACAAGGAGAAAATGCAAGGCAAAGGAATAGAGAGGAACATGCTCGCTCACAGGTGGTGTCTGATACATACTACTATGCCTATTGTCTTCATATCAAAGATGGTCCTTAGCCATCTCTCTTCTATGGTGGAAAGCTGTTCCAGCAGTTTGTAGTTGATGCATAGGCAAATTGTAAACAGAGAAAACTTAACTGGGCTAGAATACATCAACATACTCTTAGATCTGAGCTCTACCAGGGACTACAGGATGCTACTATGCATAATAGGCATAATGGAGAAGATGTTGGGCCTTTGGGACACAAACTCATTCTTCCTTCTTCTCATATAAGGAGTCCTAGGTTTATGACCTAGCTGTTCCAGGATGTTATAACCATTTGCAGACACTTTCACAAACCAGACCTCTTTCTTACTATGACTGCTAATCCCAAGTAGTCTGAAATTATCCATAGTCTCTTTCCTGGGCAAATAGCTACTGATTGTCCTGACATTGTATCATGGTATTATGCTGCAGGCGAATTTTCTGTGAAAGATAATATTTAATACACTTTATAACAATAGATTCTCAATTAGAATTTGCTCTAGAACCCTTTCTATATCCTCAGAACATAACATTATATGATGAGTATATTGAGCAAGTGATAATCAACCTAGAGCTTGTGTTGAGACCTTAAGAAGCAATTAAGATGAACTAGCATTGGATTACTAAGAGAGTTACTAAGGAACTATGCTCTAGATCTACTTTTGGATAGACTAACTTAGAAAGATGGTAAACTTGTACTCTAGGACCAGTACTACTCAGATGAAGAACTTAGACTGATAGACTTTGTGCTTGTAAATAAGCATTGATGGCATTAGATCAATTGTATTTAGATAAATGACCTCTAGGACATGACTTGGAGATACTAGACATTTATTGGGACTTGCTAACTGTTTAACAGATATTTGAAGAAGTCCAAATTACAAAGTAGCATCAAGAGTATGATAGGGGAAGCCAGAAGAATATTCTAAAAGGAAGTGGCGATGAAGACGTATCATATTTGATGGGAAGGACTTGGTAAGAGAACACATCACCACAAAGAAAGGAGAGGGCCGCATCATCAGTAGGATTTTGGGAGGACTTAGGAGAGAAAGGAGTCAATGGAATCCTAAAAGTAGTAATAGTTTCCTTTTTATATCTCATTTCTTGAGTTTTAGCCATTTGTAATATCTTTAATATGGTATCCAGAGTGCAGTTGGATTGGAGAAGAACCTCTTGACTCCTACCTTTATCTACACTATCTCTGGAATCATGAATACAGATCTAATGAGAGTAAGAAAACTAGGACTAGTGAGATGTCTTGAGAAGAACACGGAATATACCCAGAACTCGATCTAGGGAGAAGACACAGATATAACTCGGGCAAGCTTCAGAGAGAATAACAGGCTGGGAAAGCTTGGTTAGGTGCACACTTGGATTGCATCACACCCATAAAGTTCAGTGTTAGGGGTGTAGACAAGGGGACAACTGAGTATGAAGGGTCCATGAGTGATTAACTAATTGTATTTTCTAGAGGAGCTTTTGTTACAATGTGTAAAGGTTGATATCTTAGGGAGGCTATGTAATGACAATCTAGAGAGATCTTACTATTCTTTCACAACCACCAATATATATTTTACTGGAGCTGCATATAATTCTTATTTCTCTAATTATTTATAAACCTTCAACTTTGATAATCTTCCCTTGGACCTTTAGCATACAATTGGGAGCTGGTACATCATTGTTTTATTTGTCCCAGTGTGCAATTCCCTTTTGCACCCTTTCAACACTAGAAATTAACCACTTGCTACATGTTTTTGGAATAGGCTTCTAGTTGTATGGTCAGCTGAAGAGTCTACATGATGGCATGGGAGTTCTAGGTAGTACTGTTGTATTAATAGCAAGCCAGACTACTAGACTAGGTAAGGGCAGTAGTTTCACAGTGCAAGACAAATGTATGCCTTAGAGATCCAACTATGGTGAGATTAACCTCAAGTAGATTTATTAAAAAACTTTATTATAATTTCTTTCAGTTACTTGAGTTCCTTTTTTCCCCCCCATTTCCCCTTTTTCAAGCTCTCTTTGTTCATTTGATTATCTCTCTAGTGTCTACTTGTTTAGTACACAATTGTGAAACATCTTGGAGATTCTATTACTTTCATTTGTTATTACCTTTGTTTTGTGATCAATTTCCTTTGATCCCCATCAGTGCTTGGGTTACTCTGAAGCTGATAATCAATATGCTCAGTTGCTGGAGATTAGTGCTAGGTCAACTATGGATAACAATAAGATGATTTAAGTTCCTTAGTCCATGGTTTGTGCTAATCTTAATACTCTTATTAATAGGATCTATCTAGGAATTAGCAATCCAAGAGCTCAAGATGACCAGCACTTCTTGGATTGCATTATTCTCTGTCCTAGAAATGATCAAGTCCATGATATCAATGAGGCTATTCTTCAACAGTTCAACCCAAATGCAGAGGTCCATATGTTGAGAAGTATAGACTCTGTATTTGAAGAAGATAGAATGCACCATGCTTATCCTACAGAGTTTCTTCAACAACTCAATGCTAGTGGATTGCCTCCTGCTTTACTTTGTCTTAAGGTTGGCTCTCTAGTTATCTTATTAAGGAACTTGAATCCAGGGGGAGGACTTTGTAATAGGACAAGAATGGTGGTGTTGAATATAAGGAGAAAGATGCTCCAGTGCAGGATTATCAGCAAAGACAGGAGATTTAGAGGCAAGGTAGTGTTGATTCCAAGGATTAGGTTATCACCCAATACAGAGACATTGTCTGTGCCACTCAAGAGACTTCAATTCCCAGTTAGGCTGACCTTTGCTATGACCATCAACAAGTCTCAAGGACAGTCAGTGGAGCATGTGGGGATTAATTTACAGACATCAGTGTTCTTCCATGGACAACTTTTTCAAGATATACTTCATCTCTTAACATCTCAGTACTTCTTCTAGAGCAGAGCCAAGAGAGTAGAAGAACACTCAATGTAGTATATAAAGAGATATTCAATAGCATTAGATTATAGATTGTATATGTATCTAACAATGGACTTGAGATTGATTTTTTATGATTTGAGAGATAAAGAAAGAAAACATAGCAGACTAACTATAATACAAACTTAATAATATAGTGTTACAGAAAGTAGACTGACTTTAACCTCACAGACTGTTGAAGAAAGAGAGCATAGTGACCTGACTTCAACACAACTTTAATAACATAGAATTAGTAGAGAGATTAAGCCAAACCAGAGGCTTAGATAAAAACCTTGTCTAGTATATATGCAAGAAAAAACATGAGAGTGATGCCTGCTGATTAATTGTACCTAAGCATTCCCACACCCTCTCTTTTCACTGAAAAACTCTATAAAATGCAAATAAATGCAAATAAAATAAAATAAAATCAGAAGAATTTGGAAGAAATTTGCAATTTACTTCATCCTTTTTTACTTTTGTTATAGCAAATTTTAACAAACTATTCAATTATTATAAACCTCCTCTTTTCATAATTTAACCCAAATAGATATATGAGAGGAATATAACATGCACAAACAATGCCAGCTTATCATTGAGTTCACTTTCTCAAATCATAATTACTATTCCCCACCCTCCCCTGTCCTCCTCTTTGCTCTCTTATACCCCTCTACTCTCTCTATACCTTGACTGGAAGCTGGTGTTATGTCACTAGCAAAATTTTTTACAGAAATATAGCATGGGATACAAATTATACCCCTGAATTTCACTATTGGAACCCACTCTAGAGACCTTCTATATGCCCCAGACATAATCTAGACCCAAGATTAGGTACTTCTATTAGGTAGTTGCCAAGCTGTCACATGCTATAACAGCATATACCTTGGGAGGTAAGACTGATGAGCTAGTATCAGGTTTCTCAAATACAGACTCTCAATATTGAAACTCTAGAAATCAGAGGCTCAGGAATGTGAGATAATTTCAATCTAGAGCAAACTTAGACTAATATGATACCAAGATGGCAGATCAAAAGTCTATCAGTGACTAGTGATTCCATTACTACTGAACTCAGTTAGAAAGTGGACATGCTATTGGACTACACTTGTATTGTTAATGCTTAAATACACTGGCATGTGTTTCTAGATTGTATTCAGAGTAGAAGGAAGCTTGTTTGATGATCAGGGGACATTGGGCAGAAGTGAAGTATAGAGGTAGAGCAGAATCACATGGTCATGTCCAGAAGATATGGAGGACAAGGAGGTGATACCTGTCATGGTCACATGGCAGTGTCATAGAGATATGAGAGAGAGTAGTAGAATAAAGAAGTTTTCTTTTCTATTTATTTTGATTGAGTTTTAGGATTTGTACTATTCTAATATATTTCTCAGAGTGGAAATTGATGGAGAGAGTCTCCTTGGCCCTTGCCTTCATCTCAGAAGCTCTTGAGGTTGTAAATGCAATTCTCTTGAGTATGTAAGGGGTAATCTTGGTAAGAGGTTGAGTTGGTGAATATTTTCTACTATATATCCTATTCTTTCAAGAGACAAGACACAGCAGTTGCTTGGACAATCTTCTGTGAAGTAGCAGACCTGAAAAGCCTAGCTAATCATTGACTTAGATTGTATCACACCCATAAGGTTTGGTATGAGGGTGTGAATAAGAGCTTGTTACAGTATGTAAAGATGGACACCTTAGGGACACTATGCAAGATGGATCTAGATTGAACTCACCATCATTTTGTCTATTTTCACATTACAGATAAGCTATGCTTTTATATTTTAATTTTTTTCTGATATCCCTACTTTCTCCTTCTTTCCATGAACCCTTTAGCACACAATTGAGGACTATCACTGCCCTTGACTCTTGTTTGTTACAGTTAAATCCTTCTTTGCCTCTTTTATCTAGAGCCTACCATGAGGGGAGTTTCAGATTTGAGGGTATTCTCATTGATTCTGTTGTTTTTACTTTTACCTTATATTTGCCAAACTTTCAAACTTTACATCATTTTCTAGAGTGGAGTCTAACCCAGGACAAAGAACTAGGAGTCAACAGACTTCAACAGTATAGCAAGCCAGTTTAGCATCACTAGTCAATAACCTAGAACAAATTTTACATAGGAGGTATAGAAGAATAGATATACAAGCAGTAGATCTGAACCTGGAAACTGATACTTTAGGCTTTGCACTACTGATGCTTGGTTCCCCTTCCAATACCAAGCTAAATCCTTTTCTCAACTGCACCATAGATTTCTCTAGACCTGTAGTTTCTAGACAGTTCAGACTTTCAATTTTAGCTACAATTCTTGAAGAGTCTTTTATCAAGCATGATCTAAAGCCAGCTTAGCAATAAGTCAACAGTAATTCTCAGTCACCACTTATGCAATCCAACACTCTGACATCTGCCCTACTAATTACTTGACAAAATATGCCTTTAAAAACTTAGATACCTACTTCTCTTAGCCTAAGCACACCTAAGTGGGACAGACAAAGAAGCTCAGGAACTTTCTCAGAATTGTAGAACAACTCTTTAGACTTGCAAAAATATCAGATGATAAACAAAAACTCGACTAGCTTATAAGCTATATTAAGGCAGATATAGCTGACCAATGGTTGAGCTTCCCAAAATTTGAGACAAGCCCTTGGAAACAGTTTCTAGATCACTTGAAAATAGAATATTCAGAGCTTATGAGCAAAGAACAAGGGACAATGGGACAACTGCACAAATTATGCAGAGAGTACTTAGAAATCTTCTTGTTAGACAAAGAACAGCTAATAGAATTCAAACAGCAGTTTATATATATTGCCCAAAAATGTTTGAAACCTTCAACTATCACTGGAAACAGAGAGCTTGTTAAGCTCTTTGTCAGATCTTTAGATATCTTATTTCAAGATGCCCTAAATGCCAGATTAAGCATATAGGGTACCCTGAAGATCAACATACTAGGGAGGAGTTATATGGAAGACCCCTATGATCTAGAGCATATTATTTAGAAGGCAGCAGATCTCATCAATAAAAAGACAATTGCTAGGGCACTCAAATATATCCCAATGATTGTGTCTAAAAATAACAAGATAAACCCAGAATCTAGAGGACAGGTGTCATTCTCTAAAGAAGAATCAATAAGAAAGATAGAGCCTAATACAAATGTAAAAAGCCTACAACAGGAGATTAATACTTTGAAGACAATATATAAGATACAAGAGAAAACTAAAGAGAAAGACATGAGAAAAGTATGCAAGATGCTGTTATGCTACCAGCAAATTTGTGGCAGAAAGTAGCATTTGATACATTTTATACTAATAAATTTCCAATCAGAATTTGCTCTAGAACCTATTATTAGTTCTTAGAACATACTAAAGTATTATATGAAATAGTGAGCGGGTTGAACTAGACCTAGAGTTTATGCAAATACCTTGGGAGGCAAGCAAGATAAGCTGGTATCAGGTTATAAATAGAGTCATCAAATGGAAACACTCTAGATCCACTGTTATAAACTTCATTTAGCTATATCTCTATCAATTCTTCAACAATTCTCACAGTCTTAATGGCTACAAAAAGTCCTTGAAAAGACCTTTTGATCAATGCCAGTCACATCTCGAGGCAATTAGTATTGGCCAAGATATTAAGCAGATCAACAGGTAACCACTATGTTACCATTTATTAAATCACTAATATCTTAGAAACTGCCATGATCAATGCTTTGGTTCTAGGCTCAGCAAAAGCCTTCTTCATAATGCTCAGAATGAGTATAAAACAATCTCAAGGCAATTAATATTAGTAGAGATATGAAGGCCTTAATATTTGGACATAGACTTTATTAATTACCTATAGATAGTTATCTGTCCTTTTCTTAGAACAAAGGATAGCCTCCATAAGATTAAGTTATCACTATATTAAGCACAAAGGCACTACTATATGTAGAACAATAGATAGTAGCATGTGATGATTTGTCCTAGTATACAGACTATCACAATTCTGTATATAAGAACTGCTTGTCTGAGAATTAGACCTCAGACTTAACAATATCTTTTATCACCATCTAAACTTTGCTTCTAAGACCCTTTGAGCTCTAGAATCCATAATCACAAATAAGTAAGTGACTATTTGTAATAGAGATGTGTCATTGATAGGAAGAAGTCAGGAGAGAGATGTGTAATCAGTAGGATTTTGGGAGAACTTAGAGCAAGAAGGAGTTGAGGGAATTCTAAAAGTAGTAATAGTTTTCTTTTTAAATTTTATTCCTTGAGTTTCAGAGCTTTGTAATAACTTTAATATAGTATCCAGGGCAAGATAAGGAAAAAAGAAGAACCTTTTGGTACTTATCTCCATCATTATTACCTCTGGAATTGTAAAATATGAAACTATTAAGTGTAAGAGTTTGGAGTTAGTAGAATGTCTTGAGAAGAACACAGAATATACCTAGAACTCGATCTAGAGAGAAATAGCAAATGTAACTCAGGTAGGCTTTAGAGAGGACAGTAGGCTGGGAAAGCTTGGCTAGGTGTACACTTGGATTGTGTCACACCCATAAGGTTTAGTGTTGGAGATGTAGACAAGGGGGCAACTGAGTATGGAGGGTCTATAAGTAATCAACTAACTGTATTTTCCAAAGGAGCTTTTGTCATGGTATATAAAGGTTGACATCTTAGGAAGGCTATGCAACAACAATCTAGAGAGATCTCATGTTCCTTTCATAACAACCAACTTATATTTTACTTGAGCTATGTATAATTTCTATTTTCTAGTTATTTATAACCTTTACATTTGATTATCTCCCCTTGAACCTTTAGCACACAATTGGGAGCTAGTACTATATCTTATTGTTTGTCTCAGTATGCAATTCCCTTTTGCACCCTTTTAGCATGCTAGATAGTATCCATACACTGATCCAGACTCAAGGTCAGATGCAGAAAGAGATAGGAGGTCCATCAAATAGATATAGATCTGGACCATTACAGACAAGGCCACCTAGGCCATCTAGAAAATGTTTTTACTATTTTGAACCAAACCATTTGTTTATTTTCTGTCCAGCAAAAATAGAAGACAAGAAGGAAAGTTTAATTTTAGTAGACAAATTCACAGTCAGATTTGCAAATGGAGAACCTATTTTGATAGATCATAATATGTCCATTAAGGACTGTGTCAGAAAATACCTTCCATTCTCCATCACAGTAATGATGTGGGGTGACCCAGAACTAGAAACCTGCAGTGTATGGAATCAAGAACCTAACACTAGAGGAATTGTTATATTGTCTCAGCTAATAAGATAGCAACTAGAAATACAATCTAAATTAAGTGGACAGTCAGAAGAACTGTTCCAACTAAGAAAAAAAGTTGGTAGTCTCAAGGTCATGCTGCAGAAGATAAGCCTAGAGAGAGAGCTAACTCCTGAACCAGAAAAAGAAGACATAAAGTCATTCTTGAAGAGAATGGCTATAGAATACATTCAGACAAGAAAAGACCCTATACCTAGAAAGAGATTAGGTTTTTAGAGCCACAAATGAAGAAATCCCCCTTTGAAAAACAGATTTGCTTTCAAGGTAGTAGGATTTCAGAGGTGAATGAATAGAATCTAGATGAGGATTCTTTCTTGTCTACAAATGGAGATGAAGAGACTTGTAGTAAATCTAGGATGTTGACTACAAGTCAGAAGCATGAGTTCCCTTATTGTAAGGTACCTACTCAAGTACTAGTAGTTGACATTCCACCTTTTCCAGCCAAATACTTTAGGCAAATTTCTCAAAAAAATTTATCTTTAAAGAATAAAACACCCATTGAGGAAAGAGTTAAGGCACAAGATATATTGGATAGAATGCTAGAAGGAGAGATGAAAGTTACTCCCAAAGAATTATGGGCTATAGTGCCAAAATTACAGGTAGCTCTAAAAGAAATACTAACAAGCAAGTAGTCAGTTAGAGAAGAATTGAACCAAGATCTAGAAACAAATAATAATTAGCCCCAACAGAAGTTAGTATCAGTTAATAGTTTAGAAAGACCAGAAAAGTGACAAAAGATAATTAAGATAGAAAATGAAGAAGTCATAGAAATTTGGGCTATGGCCGATCTAGTTCTATAGTTCTTAGAGAAACTAAGTCCAGAAGAACAAGAATATCAGGTTTTTACAATAGAAAAGAAAAGAAAGTAGAGAAATCAGCTCCCAACATGGCCTACCTTAGAGTTATGCTAGCTATTATTAATGGGGTTGGTGAAAAAGAGGTACTACTAGACAGTGGATCCCAGATTGTATTAACAACCAAGAAGGTTACTGTCATAAACAAAGTCATATGGGACCCAAATCTTAGCATATAGATGCAGAGTGCAAATAGATCTTGTCATAACTTGACAAAATAGCTAAGTCATTTTCTATTTTCATTTTCAATTTCCTTTTCCTTTTATTTAGTTGAATTACTACTATAAAGGTGAAGTGTAGGAAAGGGGTCACATATCACAGTCACAAACATGTGACAGGGAAGTCACATGACAAGTAGCATAAGGACTGTAGGAGATAAAGTGCATAGCCATAATAGTAGTTGTATATATAGTATAGAAAATCAAATGGAAACTCTATTGAGTTTTTCTTGTCAACTCGGACTTGGAGAGTGATTAAGTTGTCTCAGGCTAAGTTGCTACAGATCTCTTTCTAGAACATGTAGACTAGCCAAAAATATACTATTCACCTTAGGAGGAGTGATGGTACTGCTATAAGTCCATATTATAGAAGAGGTACCTTATACAGTTTTAATGGGGTGACTATTTGACTCTATTACAGAAAGTAAAATTATAAACAATCAAGAAGGAAACCAGACAGTGTATATCACCTGTTCAAACTCTAGAGCAATGGTCATAATACTAATTTATAAAAGAGAGATCTTACCTAGAAGGGTAGATGGACTAACAAATTTTTAGTAAACCTCAAGGAGTCTGAGATGTTTTACAGAGAAGAGGTTCCTTGCATAATCAGTCTAGATTGTAATGGAAATCCTTTCATCAGTAAAGTATTGCCTTTAGAAGAAAATGAGCTGATCCCAGACAAACTAAGAATACTATACTTGGAAAAGAGTACAAACTCCCTGAAACAAGAGGATAGCTTACTTCTAGATTGACTTCTACAAGAGATAAAAATGCCAAAAACTCATAAATGACAGTTAATGCTAGTTGAAGAAGAATTAAACAACCCAGACAACCTAGCCAAGATAGTGGACTGCTTTGCAAAGAAATACAAGCCAGTTACACTAAAGGTAAAGCTAATACTGGGGACCCTACCAGAAAGGTTTAGAATCACTAGAGAGATAATAGGAGATCCATTAAAGAATATGCCCAAACTATCAAAGCAACCACCTGAGTTTCAGACAAAGGAGCACTACAATTTAGACTATAAAGGAAAGCTAGATACAGTATATTCATCAGGATTCCTATGGCTAGAAGAAAGAAAGTTGATGTATTGGCTAGTAGCAGAACAGAATGAAGCCTTTGCATGGAATGACACAAAGAGAGGAAAATTCAAAAAGGAGTTTTTCCCACTAGTTGAGATACCTATAGTAGCCCATATTCCATGGGTAAAGAAACTGTTTAGAAGTCTACCTGCAATATATGAGAAAGTGTACAAGATGATAAAGAGAAAGATAGATGTGGGGGTTTATGAGCCCTCTAATTTGTCATATTGATTTAAATGGTTTTGTGTAATAAAGAAAGATGGAAAAAGTCTCAGAATCATCTATAGCCTAGAACCACTGAACAGAGTGACTATAACTCACTCAGGTTTGCCACCAGCAACTAAGAAGCTGGCTATATACTTTGCAGGAAGAGCCTGTAGCAGTATATTAGATCTATATGTTGGTTATGATGAGAGAGAGTACTAGTAGAAAGGTGTAGAGACTTAACTATGTTTTAGATACCATTTGGTACACTTAGATTAGTGACCTTACCTATGGAATTGTCACAAACTTCATTCGGTCATATCTCCACCAATTCTTCGACGATTCCCACGGTCTCAAAGCCAGCTTAAAGCCCTTAAGAAGACCTTTCGATCGATGCCAGTCACATCTCGAGACAATCAATAATGGCTGAGATATTAAGCAGATCAACTGGTAACCACCATGTTACTGTTTATTAAATTGCTAATATCTCGGAAAACACCGCAATTGATGCTTCGGTTCTAGGCTCAGCAGAAGCCTTCTTCATAA
>Ga0153970_1000114_pt1 | contig 14037 bp, 9 predicted proteins | sample TSGA054MetaG_FD_102280 | JGI IMG/M metagenome (GOLD analysis project Ga0153970, IMG submission 102280) | Attine ant fungus gardens microbial communities from Georgia, USA - TSGA054 MetaG | ecosystem: Host-associated > Fungi > Mycelium > Unclassified | place: USA: Georgia, George L Smith State...
CTCACCCCTAAACATTTTTCAGTTACACCCCAGGACGAGAAATAAGAAATAAGGTTGGGAATCTAGGAAACAAGGCAAACTTGCCGTAGATGTGCTGGAATGCTATCCCGCAATGTATAGATGGCGACACAAAAGCATCAAAATCAAGGTAGAGCATCCATTTTTACTGTTCAAGTTGGACGAGAGCACTCGTCGTGTCTTCATTATGTCAGCAATACCTTATTTTTATCCTGGAACATCATGTCTGAGACATCGTCATTGTCTCAGACGTAGATAGCAAATAGATACATAAAACCCATGTAAAGTACCTCAGTCATATACCACACTGGTTGACATCTGAGGCAAGTGCATTCTGATTCCCCTTTGGCATGTAGATTGTCTAGACCATCGCCTCATAGGTAATGCATATAGTCATCTAACACACTGGTCAATATCCGAGACCTCTACTTCATGGTACTTACACATGCATGAGTTCCTTAATTCAGAGAAATAAACTAATGGAAGAATTTCTAGTGAACTTGTTGAGTTACAGTTGAGCAAATGGGGTGAGAAACTTGCTGGCAAATGTGCAATGAACTTTGTCTCTACTGTCAATATTTGTCTGTATCTAGAACAATAAAAAAGAAACCATAGATCAACAATTGATTGTCAAGACATAAAATAATAAGCTAATATTAATGTAATAATGTTCAATATTCTAATAGAACTGACATACTTTCACACCAACAGGTCAACTCTGTCCATCTCACAAGCATTCTTCTGTCTCTGAGCATAATCATGGAATGTTGGCACTTTCTTATACCCAGTCAACCAGTCAACCATAATGCAAGTTATATATACATTAGAGATGTTGTATTATTTCTCAGGCAGTTGGTAAATATTCCAACAAACCTGTAAGGGAACATCCTGGGGCTATGCTTAGTGAGTGTTGACAGGTTTATCACAAATGGCTACTTACTGATTTGTGATTGGTTGAAGATGTATTCAAAAAGAGCTTAGAAGCAAGGTTTAGACAGTAGCAAAAGATGTTGTTAAGTCTGAGGTCTAATCCTCAGACTATGAGTCCTTATATACATGAATGTAATAGTCTATGCACTAGGACAGACTATCACATGTTACTACCTATTGTTTTTACATATGGTAGTGTCTTTGTACTTGAAATAGTGATAACTTAAGTGCATGGGAGCTGCCCCTTGTTCTATTCAAGAACAAATAAGTATCTATGGATAGTTAATTAAGTCTATATACAAATATTATATCTCCATTAATATGGATTGCCTTGAAGTCATTTTGGGGTCAATTTAAGCATAATAAAGAGTGCTTCTGATATTCCTAAAAACAACATATTAATTATGGTGGTTATTGAGATATCATTGATTTAATATATGGTATCATAGAGGTTACCTACTAATTGCCTGATAGCTTAGCAAATACTATGGGGACTGTGGTGAATGCTTCTTTGAGAGTATTGAAAGCTAACTGACAATTTGTTATCCAGTTCCAAGGTTCATTTTTATGAGTCAAGCCAGTAAGCAGTGAGATCAATTCTACGTAGTTACTGATGAACCACCTATAGAAATTTGTAAATCCCAAGAAGGATTGCATGTCCTTCACTCAATGGGGAACTAGCCAATCTCAGATAGTCCATATCTTTGAGTTGTCCATCCTCAATCCGTCAGCTCCTAGGATATATCCTAGAAATTCAATCCTGTCCCAGTGGAAAGCATACTTGGTGGGGGAAGCATATAGTTTGTTCCTTCAGAGTTTTTTTAACATCTCCTTCACATGTTTAATGTGGTCCTCTAAATTGTCAGAATAGATCAAGATGTTGTCCAGATAAATAACTACATAGACATTCAGGAGGTCCACAAAGACTTCATTCATGAAACACTGGAATGCTGCAGGAGCATTCAATAATCCAAATGGTATTACCAACCATTCAAAGGAACTGTATTGAGTGCAGAAAGCTGTTTTTCACTCATCTCTCTCAGTAATATATACTAAGTAATAGGCATTTTTTAAGTCTGTTTTTGAGTACACTTATGCCTTTCTAGGTGCATCTAGTAGGTCGTTCAAGAGGAGAATTGGGTAGCAATTCTTATGGGTGAGTCAATTTAGGTCCCGATAATCCACACATAAGTGTAAGGTCCTATTCTTTTTCTTGATGAATAGTACTGGGGCCCTGCAAGGTGACTTGGATGAGTGTATAGTGCTAATTCATAAGTTTTCCTCTAGGAATTCTTGCAGGGTCTTCAATTCCAAGGTTGATAGGGAGTAAATAGGGCCCAGTAGGGGTATCTTATCACCTTCAATCTATATAGCTAAGTTGTAAGGTCTGTGATTAGGGAGCGATTTGGTCTTCTATACACTGAATACGTCTAGGTATTTTTGATAATCATCAGGGATATCTGGTATCTCCAGGGGGACCTCCTCTTTTTGCACAAAGCACCATTAACGACCATTAACTATGTCAGAGTAGAATGCAAATTGAAAGCTGATTGCTTCTCAGATTCACAAGCATGTTTGTAGACTAACATATTCACTAGGAATATTTTAGGTTTGTTGTTGACAGGTTGGTTAACTGGGGACTAGGTACTAGGGGATGGAATAGGTGTCTTGGGCTTTAGGTGAGTGGCAGAGGTCTCAAGAGTATATGTCTTTGCCAAAGTAGGGTTCTGGGAGTTAGGGCTGGTTTGGCAGTTAAGAGATTAGGTCTCCAATGGATGCATAGGGAAACTCAAGGTTCTGCTCCTCTAGTCAATTATAGAGTTATGTTAGACCAACCAATTGTATCCTAGCACTATGGGGTAGATGCCTTCTAATTTTGTCATGAAAAACTTAGTCTGACAAGAATAGAAGCAAGAAAAATTGATTGGCAATGATACAATGCAATTAATAACATAATTAACACTGCCATTTATTAAGGTAAGTGGGAGGAGATTGATCTCTCAGATAGGCAAGTAATATTTAGACACAAACAAGGAGTTCACAAAGCAATTAGATGAACCAGAATCTACTAGGGCATGAACGGGCATAGGAACAAAAGAGGATGAGAGTGTGATTTGCAGCGATTTTAGAGTAGTAAGTATTGCTGATCCTAGGTGTAGTAATAATTTTCTGACTGAACTCAAACAGTTGTCTCCTCTGGGAATGAGGTAACCACCAAGTCATTTTTTGACCTATCTAACAAGTCCATAGAGTGGTCAACAAGAGAAGTATAGGCCTTTACAACCCCTATTATCCTATAGGCTTGTTTTGGACAAGCCCTTGCAAGGTGCCCAGTCTGTCCACAATGTATGCAGAGTCCTAGATTCATGTGACAATAGTGCTTAGCAGGGGTCAGTTGCCCATCAAGACCTAGGATATTAGTTACAACTGTAGGTACTGGCTCTGCATGGGAAGAAGGAGAATTCTGGGACAGGGTCACTCAAGTATAGTCTTGGGGCATTTTTTCTGCTGAATCGCTGCCTTCTGGGACAAAGGAGGGTTTTTCTTGGACAGGCCTGGATAGCTTTGATGTATAATTCTGCACAAACCTAGCCACTTGAAACTTATGTTTCCCCTCCTGGTGACCCTTTCAGAAATCATTATCTATCCTCATCACTACTCTCTTCAAGCCTTCAAATGACAAGATGTCCTTATGGCTAAACCTCAACTCGTCATAGATATGGTTTGAAATGGCATCTTTCACTACCTTCTGGAGTGATCTGTCATTCCATTAGATGCGATTCTGAAATTTAGTAAATTGAATAAAATAGTTGATGGCAAGGCTATCATGGGGAAAAGAAATCATAATAATAGCATCCTCATTGTCATCTTCAGGTAAGTACAATCCAAAAAGGTTTGAGAGTTTCTGAACAAAGGCTAGCCATTCTTCTAAGAAGTCGAAGCTTTGGTAAGGGTCTATCTCATTGATGAATAGCTCAAAGTAATCGAGAGCAATACCATGGAGGTAAGAGATAGTAAAAAAAATCTTTTCAGTGTCTTCTGTAAATTCTTCTTTGTAGGTGCAGAAGTAGATTTGACATTGAAATATAAATGCCTAGAGCTCATCAGGGCTGCTCCCACTAAAGAGATTTGGTTCCTTGATTCCTTTGCTCCTTTTTTTGGTTACAGGTTAGCTTGCCTAGCTAACACCATTAGCAGCACCTGTAGGTCTAACCCTGAAGTGTCAGGGAGTGGGTTCTGGGGGATGATGCATAGTGGTTTAGTCTGGTTCTTAAAACCTTCTAAGATAGGTTCTGTTCTTTCAGGGGCAGTTCCTTTGATGGTTTTGTCAATTAGTTCCTGTAAAAGCGACTGCTGATTACAGGCCTAGGCTACTGTGAGGGGGCATTCTATGGGGGTCATAGTAGCCTCTTTGGGGGCAGTAAGATGCATGCTATCTCTGTGTATGCAATGCTTTAACTAGGGGTCTGGGATGGGAGTTCTAGACATAGTTCAAAATTAGTAGTAGTATAGAAGTTGAATAGTTTTGTTCTACTATCAGGATTAACTCTTTGGGATGTTCACTTGGGGGCTTAGCTTCACAGTTAGTGATGCTAACATCTATACTTGCCCCTTTGGTAACTGAGAGGATAGATTCAAGGAAAAAATAGAGTGAGATTGGGGAGAGATAGAGTCTATCTAAGAAAGAACAAAACTAAGATGACTAGGACTAGTAGTGCCACTAAAATACCCTGGGGAAATTTGGAAGGAATTTGATAATGACCTAATCATGGGAAGCTAGGTTATACTAAGTAATTGTGTATGTATGTACATAGTGTCAACATATCACAAGTATAACATAACCTATATAAGCTTTTTCTTTGTCTTATTAAAGCCCTGAGATTGAGGACTTGTAAGAAAGCTAAACTCCAAGCCAGAATTAAGCCAACTGCTCTTTGTTCAGCAATTGACAAAGAGAACTCGATAGAGTTCCTATTAGATTTTCTACACTACTTATACAACTACTATAGGATCTGTGCACTGTTTTCCCATACCTATCATATGACCTATCATGTGACATTGTGACTTCCTGTCATGTGACTGTGACAATTGTGACATGACACTTTCCTATACTCCTTTCTGTATAGTAAGTCCAAGATAAAAGGAAAAGAAAAGAAAAGAAATATAAATAATGATTTAACTGTTTTGCCAAGTCATGACAGGACTGGTACAATGGTTGATTTAACCCTTAAGGTTATAACCCCTCCTCAGCATCAATTTTCCTTTTTATAAAGTTTTGGTTCTTAATAACTTTAGAATAACCTATAGAGAAAAGGGTTAGAGGTTAAGGGCTTCATACCCAGAGCTTAGCATTTTCCTCCTAGTTTATCCTATTTGCAGAAGTGACTACCTGAAGTTCCTTTCTGTGAACCAAAAGGCTTATGACTTGATAAGTTTCTACCAGGTCAAAGATACTGAACATGTGGCACAATGCTCATGCATTTAGTATAAAATAGAAAAAAATACTGTCTTAAAGGACAGGCAGAAATAAATGTCAGAAAGTAAATAATGACAATATTAGTATAAGAGGTTTGGTAGTATAGTGGTCCCCCCAACAGCCATTACAGCCAGAAAGGAGAAGATAGTGGTGGTTAAAGGAAGAGAAAAAGTATAAAAGTAAGAATAGTCTAACAATTTATATATATTTAAGTTCCTTTTAAAGACACTGACTGTAATAAGGTCATAACAGATAGAGATAGTAACTACTTTGTACTAAAACAGAATTATCTATAGCTATTTTCTATAAATATAATAGGAAAGGGTGAAAAACTCTAAGTTTTTTTTTCTTTTCTAAACTCTTTGGCTTGAAAGGATACTCAAGACCTTTTCTTCTTTGGTAGTATAGTAGTATTCTTTGAGTGAATATTAACTAGAAGATTTCTGAATATACTCTTGTTTAAAGATCCCAATAGAACATTACATCAAGTAATAGTACAAGAAATATCCATTATCCTTAGGTGACAATTTTATTTGAAATCTAAGTCATAGCAACCTATCTAGAATAACAGAATGCTATTACAAAGTTCTTCTCCTAGATTCAAGTTTCTGAACAGGATAGCTAAACAGTGTTAAGGTATGGACTTAGAACTGAAGTTCTAACTCTAACCAGTGATAATTGAAAGAAAAGAACTCAATAGAGTTCCCTGTTAGATTTCTACTACTACTTATATATAAATTATATGATCTATGCCCTTATTTTCCATGATTACATGCCTTTTACTAGAATGTTCTATGATCACATGTTCTAGACACATAATGATATTTATATAAGTTTTCTATGCTATTATAGTTTAATCCCATTATATGTTTTGAGATTGTGAATTAGTTGTTCAAAGGTGTGGGAAATTTTTTCCTCTTTGAGTTCCTCATAAAATAGCTTCCCCTTCAAGATTTCTTGTCCTGAGAAATTTTTCTATCACTTCTAATTTTTTTTCTATCTTCTCTCTTTTTTTTTTGTATCTTCTTTTCTCTTATTTATACAATAACTTTGCTGTAAACTCCCTTGATAGTTCTTGGTTAAACTCTTTCTTTTCTTTTCCTAGCTTCTATTACCTAATTTCTTTGTTCTCTCTTCTATACTTTCTCTCAAACTCTTTTACCAGCTTTTTCACATTCTCTAGATTTTCTTGTCCTTTCTATGTGTCTACCTCTGCTATATACCCCTTTTATTAAACTAGAAACTTGTCCTTTCCTTATATTTTTCTTTTATTCAAAATCTTTTCTACTTCAAAATCTTTCTCTCTATTTATTACTATTAGTTGTAGTGGTACTATCTTCTGGCCTTCTACTTGTAGTTTGTACAGTCATACTTTACTTACATTAACTACTGGGTGTATTTTAATAGTAGCTGGTAACTTGAGTTTGACTGCATTTGCTAATATAACTCTTTTTATTTTATAGAGGTCTACAAATTGCTTTGTCAACTTCTTTATTCTCCTTTCTTTCATTTGCCATTTCAGATCCCTTGTACTTAGCATTACTAAGTCCCCCTTATGATATTTCTTGCCTTTCTTTTTTCTTCTATCTACATCTTGTTTCATTTTCTCCTGTGCTTTCTTTAGTACTACTCTTGCCTCCTCTTAGATCTTCTTCATTCTTTCTACAAATTCTCTCACTGTCTTGTATTTTCCCCTCTATATTCCCTCAAAGCCCATTCTTAGATCCTACTTGTAGTTTGCTTTAAATGGTAAGACTTTTGTTACCAAGTGAATTTTGTTGTTATAGGCAAACTCTACTATTCCTACTATTCTGGCCATTGCTCTTACCTATGGTCAATAAACATTTGGAAATACTGTTCTAACTCTTGATTTACTCTTTTTGTTTATTTATCTATTTGAGAGTAATATGTTATTGACAACTTTATTTTGATTTTTAGTATTTTATTTACTTCCTTCACTATTCCTACCACAAACTGAGGTCCTTTGTCTAATACAATACTCTTAGGTAGTGTGTGGAGCTTTCATATCTGGTCCTAAAATATTCTTACTAGCCTCTTTATGTTAAGACTCTAGACCTCATAGTTGAATATGTGTTTCAACTTGAAGCCTATATTTAACACTTGATATTTTCATACTTCTTATTAAAGGATCCAGTTAAGGTTTTCAGTGAAGTTATATCAGAGGAGAGATGTCAATAAGACTTTGAGTAGCATCCTTGAGATTGTTCTAAGATAAATAAGAGTACCAATTCCTTAGAGTAAGATTTTATAAAAAAAATACAAAGGGAATACAGAAAGAGAAAACTTGCCGTTCTCTTCTCTTTCTGATCTATATTTATCCTAACTAGGTATTGTGACTATGTTACAATATGGTAACACTAGTTGTAACTATGGATGACTAGTTAAGTGACAGTCCAGTGACAGAAGAGATGAAGGTAACAAGTTGAGTTAGTGTCTAATAATGGGTTAGTCCAATGTTGTCCCATTTAGTACAAGTCCAAAGATAGAATAGGAAGATAGTCTGAGATTTCTCCAAAGAGTTTTATCCATTCTATGAGTCTATTGTCTCTTAGAGTCCTTAGACATTCAGTACATTTACTATATAGTAATGTCCTTGTCTAACATTGTCAACATCTTGTCTACTAGCCACTCATTATCAGACCATGGCTAATAATAGTTATAGTTCCACTCAATGTTTATAACACTCTACTAATGTTTTTTCTGTAGTAGCAATAAAGTGTACTATTTTTGTGAGTTGATTATATACTACTAATATCACATTGAATTCCTGAGCTAGTAGTAATTTAGTAATGAAGTCAACACTAGTATGTCTCTATGATTTTTCTTAGATTATATTTGGCATTAGTTTTCCTGCTAGAGCTTCTATATAGTTTTTGTTTCTTTGGCAAGTATTATATTCATCTATATATCTTTCTATCTCCTTTATCATCTTTGGTCACTTATAGTTTCTTTCTACTAACTCTACTATTTTCTATCTTTCTCTATGCTCTCCTACTAGGATATCATGATATAGTTATATTATTTCTACTCTCAATTCTCTTTTCTCTGATACATAGATTTGGTTCTCTTTCAATACTAATTCTTTTTCTATTAACTATTCTTTCTCCTTTAATATTTTTATTCTTGACTTCTTTAATTCTTCCACCACTATTCTTTTGTTCTTTTCCTCTGTCTTTTTTATTTTTTCTTTTAATTCTTTTTTCTTAAGTAGCATCTCTTTTTCTTATCTTATCTACTCTAGTTTTGTTAACATCCTATGCTTGTTATCTCTTTTTACCCCTTCTTGCTAATCTGCTCTCCTATTTAGTCTATTTTTTTTCTTTATACTTCTTCTTGGCATATACTTTAATACAAAGTCAAATCTAGATAAGTATAATACATATTTAGTCTACCTGTGATTTAGTTTTTGGCTAGTCATAGTATACTGTAAATTCTTGTGGTCTATCCAAATTTCAAACTGTACTTTTGCTTTCTCTAAGTAATGTCTCCATACTTTTAGGCACTTAATCACTACCATTATTTTCTTGTTGTAAATCTCATAGTTTCTTTCTATTGGATTCATTGATTTGGACAAGAATGCTATTGGTCTCCACTTCCTATCACTTCCTTTTACTAATAATTACATAGTCAGATGTATCTGCTTTTACTCTTATTTTTTTATCCAAGTCTAGTATTACAAGTATTGGCTTAGATGTAAATGCTTTCTTTATTTGTTGGAATATCTTCTTTCCTTATTTCCACTTTTCTTCTTTTCTTACTAGTAGGTATAAAGGTGTTGCTACTCTGGTAAAGTCCTTAATGAACTGTTTATAGTAGTTGGCTAGTCCCAGAAATTTTTATACTTCTTTCATGTTTCAAGAGGTTAGCCAATTTAATACTTTTTTTACTTTCTCTTTCTGTATTTCAACTCCTTTAGAACCAATTACTACTCCCAAAAACTCCATTTCCTTGACCTTTCATCTGTATTTTTCTGGTTTTACAAATAAATCATTCTTCTTCAACCACTTTAATACTTTTTCTACAATTTCATTATACTTTTTCTCTGTTTCTGTAGTTTCTTAATTAACCATATCTTGAAATAGATTGTTCATCATAGTTCAGAAAGTAGCTAGAGAGTTGGTGAGCCCAAAGTACATAACTGTTGGCTCATATATATCATGAATGCTGTTTTCTATTTATCTTTTTCTTTGATTCTGACATTATTGTACTCCTATCTCAAGTTTGACTTTGTGAACACCTTCTTATTTCCTACTCCATCTAGGATATCAGTAATTAGTAGTAGCAGGTACCTATTTTTTTATAGTCTACTAGTTTATATGTCTATAGTCCTATACCATTCATTATTTTCTATCTTTTTTGGCCACAAAGTGTACTGGGGATGTTTGTGGTAATTCAGATAGGTGGATATATCCTTTGTGCTGTTAGGGAATCAAGCCGATGCTGTGATCCAGTGGAAGCTTCTGGAATATTTTATTAGTATATAAGTTTGTAATTAGTTATATCTACTCATTGGTTTGCAATGGAATATGCCTTATTCCAAGTCAAACTAACATGCAACTAGGTTTCTGCAACATGTGCAACTAGTCCTCTACAAATGCTTACACTTCTTCCTGTTCTTCTTTTGACAGTAAATATATCTTTTTTTTTGGCATGAATTCTTCTTTTAGCTCTATTACATGATCCTAAGTTTTTTGTACTAGTATGTATTCTGATTCTGCTTTTCCAAATACCCTCTTCCATTTCCAAAACTTTTTTAGCACTAGCTCTTTTACTACTTCTTCATCTATTTTTTCTTCTTTCTTTATTTCCTCTTTTTCTTTGCTTTCTTTCTTTCTTTGGTTTACTTCACACAAAAGTGGACATCTTGCCATTTTTACTTCTCCCTTCTCCCAATCAATTTCAAGGTTATGTGTTGCTAACTAGGGCATTCCTAAAATTATCTTTGTCCTTCCCAGATTACACACATTTATCTTCATTCATTCCATATGCCCTTTATAATATAAATTATACTCTATCTCATGTATTCTCCTACTGTTGTCTATTCTGTCTATATTTCTGATTTGAATGGGTTTTGCTAATTTCTCTTCTTTGAATTCCTATTTCTCCACAAATTTCTTATTTGTGAATAGCCCTGTTGTTCTACTGTCTAATAGTGCTTTAATAGATACTTCTTTATGAGTATCTATCTTTTTCTACTTGCATTCATACTTCTCTCAGTAACTTCATTTTGTTCTTCTTATTTCTCTTACTCTCTCAATGTTCTGAATACCCAAAGTATTGTCCAATTTTATATACTTCAAAATATTGTATTCTTCTCCTTAATTGATTCTTCTTTCTTCCCTGACTTTTCAACTTCTACAATCTTGGGCCATGTACTCAAACCCTCCACAGTTAAAACAAATCCAATATCCTCTTCTTTTTTTTCCCTCTTCATCCACTACCATCAGTCCTAGACCTGTTTCTATTCCTCTGTACTGATTTTTCCTGTTCTGATATTCTCCTCTAAAGTTCTGACCTTCTTCCCTTCATATAATCTGACTCTCTCTTTCTCCATATGACCCTCTTTCAAATTCTCCTTTTTGCTACATATTTCCTTATGGACATACTATGTTTTTTTCCAACACTCTTTTCTCTGCTTTGCTTTACCTCTGATTTTAGTCTAACCTCATCAATCTCTCCTGCTATTCCTCTATTGTACTCAAAGGATTCTCTGCTTCCTCCAACTTCCTTCTGATTATTGTACTCAGCCCCTCTTAAACTCTTTGATAAGGGATTGCTCCTTATATCTGCTGTCTTTCACTACTTTCTTGAACTCCTAGACATACTTGTCATATGTCCTGTTCCTCTGCTCTATTGTCTGTAACTACTCCATTTTTCTCTTAGCTTTTGATGTTTTTCCAAATTCATTTTTCATTTTTGCAAATAACTTCTCCACCATAGTAACTTCTGATATTCCTTTGGCTAGCTCATCCAACAAGTTGTTCTTTCAAGCTTCTGTTGTTCCTTTCTGTACATAGAACAACACCCATGCTATCCTCATTATCTCTGGCTCTTCTGTTATTTTCATGCTTAAGTACAATTGAGCCACATTAATGAACATGCTTAACTCTTCTATCTTTTCCCTGTATAGCAGAGGTTTTGTTACTTCTACTCTGCTTCCTCCTTATTGTAAGAGTATTATTGATACCTGCTGCTGTAGGATAGTGATTATAGCAAGAAGTTATTCTATTACAAAAGGTCACTTACTTATTTGTGATTGCTAATTTAGAACTTGAAAGGTTCAAAAATGCAAAGTTTAGACAGTGACAAAAGAAGTTGTTAAGTCTGAGGTCTATTCCTCAGACTATGGGTCCTTATATACAGGAAAGTGATGGTCTGTGCACTAGGACAGGCCATTACATGCTACTACCTATTGTTCTACATATGGTAGTGTCTTTGTACTCAAAATAGCAATAACTTAACCATATAGAGGCTGTCCTTTGTTCTAATTAAAGGCAGATGACTATCTATAGGTAATTAATTAATGTTTATGTGCAAACATTGAAGACTTCATATTTGTACATATTGAAGACTTCATATCTATACACATTGAAGACTTCATATCTCCACTAATTTTAATCACCTTGAGATCATTCTAGGCTCATTCTGAGCATTATAAAAGAAGGCCTCTGTTGAGCATAGAACCAAAGCATCTAACATAGCAGTTTCCAAGATATTAGTGATTTAATAAATGGTAACATAATAGTTACCTGTTGATCTGCTTAATATCTTGGCCAATATTGATTGCCTTGAGACATGACTGGCATCAATCAAAAAGTCTTTATAAGAGCTTTCCGTAGCTGTTAAGACTGTGAGAATCATTGAAGATTTGATAGAGATATGGCCAAATGAAGTTTGTAACATATTTTTTTCATATTTGGTAGGATGTGAGGGGTATTGCTATTGCTAGTGTTGTTACTAGAGCTGATTGCTCTGGGGCTGGTTATTGTTGTTGGTGGTGATGAGGTATATCAGTTGGTAGTATCAGGATCAGCTCCTAAGTTCTGTCCCAATAAAAAGGGAACTCTTGGTCTCAACAATTAGTTCTTTACCTCCTATACCTTTTCACTTGTGTAGATTCAAGATATATAATGAGGAGGAACAGAAGATAGTAAGAATAGAGAGGAGCTTTCTCAAGGGAGAACAAAACTAAGTAACTATGACTAGTACTGGTGTTTAAATATTATAGAAGAGGAAAAAAGATGATATAATCTGTTGACTAAGTGGGGCTGAGATTTAATATATATGTGTGCAGTAACACACATGTCATAGTATGTGTCACAATGTCACAGAGTGTGACAGGTAGTGGTGATGATGATGGTATTAGTTTTTCTTTCTCCTTTTCTGTTGTATAAATCTTCTGATCTAATAAGAATAAGATAGCTATTGTGTCTACCAAGAGTAAAACAACTATTGTCCCTAAGAAGAGAACTGTAAGGCTCTAGACATGATAACTTAAACCTATCCCAAGTCTAAGTTAACAAGGAGAACTTAATGGAGTTCCCATTAGATTTTGTATACTACTTATACAACTACTACATAGTCTGTGCACTATTTTCCCATGCTCATCATATGACTCCATTTATGTGATGTCACATTGACATGTGGTACTTTTCTGCACTCCTTTCTTGTGTAATAAGTTCAAATAAGAAAATAAAAATAAAAATAAAAATAAAAATAAATAATAACTTAGCTATTTTGCCAAGTCGTGATAGGAACTCCTACTCTAGATGGCACTTTAAGAGTTTACTGTCAATTCTTTGTATAAACAGATAACAATGCACCTATAATACACAGCAACTAGTAAAATAGATATATATAAGAACACTAGATGGTGAGATCAGGTCTTAAAGCAAGGTATTATTGCTAAGTCTTGACGACTCAAGGACTACCCAAGGTGAGTGTTCAGGAAGAACTTGATGGAGTTCTTCGTTGTATTACTTGACTACTTATACAAATCTTACAGTGGCTATGCTACTATTAGTTCCTGATCACATGTTCTGTCCTTCTTCCAGAATGTTCTGTCACCTGATCTTGTCATGTGACTTGCTTATCTAAGTTCCCATGCTATTTATATCTTAACCCCATTGTGCGACTTAATGTTAGAGATCAAGTGTTCAAATGTGTGGGAAACTTTTTTCTTTCTGGGGCTCTCATAACACAAGGATACTGGTATTATCCAAGTTCTTCACCTATAGTCCCTAACTAACTGCAAAGTTCTCTTTATGCCTCGGACCTAGTTTTCAAAATACTTGTAAGCACTGTGCTCACTAGTGAGAATAATGGTGAGAGTAAGTGATAGCAAGACCTTGAGATAAGAGATTGTCTAGGATAAGCATGTAATGATCTGTCCTAGTGCACAGACCATCACTTTCCTGTATATAAGGACCCATAGTCTAAGGATTAGACCTTAGACTTAACAACTTCTTTTGTCACTATCTAAACTTCACTTCTAAGCCCCTTTGAGCTGTAGCATCTATAATCACAAATAAGTAAGTGACCATTTGTGATACAGAGTCACAGGTTGGTTTGGACTTGGAATAGAAGAAACA
>Ga0153970_1000115_pt1 | contig 14037 bp, 15 predicted proteins | sample TSGA054MetaG_FD_102280 | JGI IMG/M metagenome (GOLD analysis project Ga0153970, IMG submission 102280) | Attine ant fungus gardens microbial communities from Georgia, USA - TSGA054 MetaG | ecosystem: Host-associated > Fungi > Mycelium > Unclassified | place: USA: Georgia, George L Smith State...
ACCTAATCAAAGGAAGAAACCAAACAACAGTTGAATCTGTTGGGATTTCAGACTTCTTACAACAACTCAAAGACTTACCAGACTGGGCATTTGGAATAGTTATTGATGAGATGAGAAAGCAGAGCATGATAGAGAGGATGACAAAAGAAGAACTGAGAGCAGTTGTTAAAGAGATAAAGAGGAGGAAGGAAATTTCAGTTCCAACAGTTCCGAGGCAAAGGTCTATGACAGAGAAAGAGAATGCCCCTGCTGCAAGGTGCCTGGAATCAAAGGGGAAGACAGAGAAGTTGATGCCAGCAATCCTGAAGCAAGGCCCTATGATAGGGAAAGTGAAGTTACCAGAAACATCAACAAAAGATTTTCTAGAATACTTTGGGAAACAAGATTTTGGAAGGATGAAAGGATATACTGCTGAATGGATAGCAAAGAGGCTAAAAGAGGAGGACACAAAGACAGCAATTGAGATCCTTAAAGTATGGGCTCACTAATCAAGGAGAGATGAATGCAATGAAAGGAAAGTAAGAAAATTGAACGAGATGATAGATAGAGAAGTCATCTTCATACTCTGATCTCTAGAAGAACCTCCAATCTTGAAACAGATGGGAAACAAACAACTTGACATCAAGATACATTTGACAACCATCAATATCACAAAATCCTTTACAAAAGTAGCACTTATCGACTTGGGTTGTACTAGTTCATGCATCAGCAGGAAATTTATTCAAGAAAATGGAATTAACACCCAGAAGTTGCCATTCCCAATTACTTGCTACAATGCTGATGGGACAATCAACAAATCAGGAAGCACCACAGATATAGTCAACATGAACATGATAATAGGAGATCATATTGAAAGGATTCAATTCTCAGTGACCTGTAGCGATTTAGCCTAGACAACTTAATTACTCTCCAAGTCCAAGTTGACAAGAAGAACTCAATAAAGTTCCTATTACTTCCTGTACACTACTTATACAATTACTACATAGTCTGTGTACTACTTTCCCACATCCATCATGTGACTTGATCATATGACTTTCTCATCATGTGACTGTGACCAAGTGACACTTGTGATATGACACTTTCCTGTACTTCTTCTTATATAATAAAGAGAAAAGAAAAGAAAAGAAATATAAATAATGGCTTAACTGTTTTGCCAAGTTATAACATAACCAATCTCAGAAAAAGGGATGTGTTTCTTAGACATGAATGGCTCCAATGGCATAACCCATCTATTAACTGGCAATCATCAAAGTTATACCTTGACAAATACAAACATTGGTGCAAAAGAGTGTTTATAGAGGAAGAACCAGAAGACATTGGAGAGAAGGCAAATGAAATTGAAGAAGAAGGAAGAATCTTGTTTGTAAATATGGAAGAGGAGATGTTAAGATGGAATGAAATAGAGATTAGAAGAGTTGAAGAAGTAAGTGAAGAAGCAAAATCTGAAGATATAGTACTAGAAGAGTATTGGAAATTTAAGGAAAAAGTGTTTGATAAAAAGGTATTCAACAAATTATCCCCTTGAAGACCCTGGGATCACACTATTGAACTCATTCCTGGAGCTACTTTAAAGGACTGTAACATATATCCCCTGAGTATAAAAGAACAAAAGAAACTTGATTGCTTTTTAGATAAACATTCAAAGATAGGACATATCAGACCTTCAAAATCATCTTGTGCAGTGCCATTTTTCTTTGTGAAGAAAAAAGATAGCTCACTCAGACCAGTCCAGAACTATAAATAGTTCAATAAAGTGACAATAAAGAACAAATACCCTTTACCACTGATCCAGGAATTGATTGACAAGGTCAAGGGGGCTTAGTTCTTTACTAAACTTGATATCCAATAGAACTATAACAATGTCAGAATCAGAGAGGGGGATGAATGGAAGGCAGTTTTCAGAACTAACAGAGAACTATTTGAACCACTCATCATGTACTTTAACCTATACAACTTTCCAGCAACACTCCAACTAATGATGGACTCACTTTTCCAAGACCTTATCAATGAAGGCAAAATTTTAATTTATATGGACAACATCCTAATCTTCTCAAAAACCCTGACAGAATGCAAGGTGATTGTGAGAAGAGTACTAAGGATTCTGAACAACAACAAACTGTCAGTTCAGACAAAAAAGTGCTAGTTTCACTAGACTAAGATTGATTACTTGGGTATTATCATCTCCAAGGACAGCATTATAAGAGGATACCCTAGGGAATAGCCTAAATCATGAGTAAGCTCCAACCTAAAGAGCTAACCTAACTCGTAAGATGTTCTCCCACACTTTCCTTACCTTCTCTCTTAAGTCTGTCTTGATGTGCCTGATGATCTATAATTAGGACAGTGATATTATTAGTTAGTGCTCATATGACTGTGGCACACAGACCATTAACTTTAGTATATATAGTCACTTGAGTTAGTAGATATATCTTTACTCGAATATCACCTCTACTTCTGAAACCTTTATCTAGTATTAGTGTAAGAGAACCACTCAATAGATAATCACTCCCTAAGCTAGTGGATAGTCCCAGAAGCTAGTTTGAGATTCAAGTGAGAGTATATCTACATACACTTGCTAGTATATATACTACACTAGATAGTCAGGCACACAACACCATGGCAACCAACCTATAATCACAGAATGTTCTAGAATAACTAATAATAGGCATTGCACTGCATGACATAGATAGAAGAAGTCAGGAACAGTAGAAGTGTGATACACAATCTGTCACTGGGCTATTAATAGAACAGACCCTCAGAACTTACTAAGCACAACCCTAGATGTCCCTTTACAATTAGGGTTAGTCATCTTGAGTGATTGTCCTAACAATCAACACAGAAATTTTGTTACAAGGAGTTATCAAAACACTTTGGGAACAAGTTTTTAAGGATATAGGTCTTTCTAAGAAGGTCATAAGTGATAAAGGTCCTCAATTTGTGTCAAACTTCATAAAAAGGATACCAAACTAATAGTCAGACAGAGAGAGTTAATCAAGAAATGGAACAATACTTACAGCTCTACTATAGCTACTGGCAGAATGACTGGACCAAATGGCTACCAATGGCCAAATTTACCTGCAATAATCGGATACACTCGGTCACAGGCAAATTCCTATTTTTCATCAATCTGGGTCGTTACCCTAATACAGGCAGGGAAGTCAAAAGATTAAAAGAAAATACACCATCAGTAGACACATTCCTAGAAGTCATGGAGAGAACAAAAAGAGAAGTGAAAATGGCACTGGAAAAGACCAATGAAGTAATGAAGTAAAAGTTTAATGTCAGGAAGAAGACTGAAATAGACTTTCAGAAAAAAGATCTAGTATGAGTTGATGGATCGCACTACAATAATGAATGCTCTTCAAAAAAACTATCTTTCAAAAGAGTAGGACTTTTTCTTATTATCTGAAAGGTTGGAGATGTGGCATACAAATTGAAGATCCCCAATACTTGGAGAAATATACATCTAGTCTGTAGCGACTTAGTCTGGATAACTTAATCACTCTTCAAGTCCAAGTTGACTGTAACAATCAATCTCATTTTATACAAGTATTCACCATGAAGCAACTACATGAACTACTTCTTTCCTTCATATTACTTTATTTATCTAATAGCTCAGTCAGTGCCTCACTGGTAGGACATATTCTTTACTTAGCAGACCTCATATCTGCCATATGTTCTTCTCGTTACTATCTCATGGTACATAAGTATATATACAGTAAATACTCTTTTGTATTCCTTATGCTTTACCAATTGTATCATTTCCTTTCTTTCTCAACTCTTATATCATTCTCAAGTCTTTACTTGAAGTTACAACCTAAGTTACTCCTCAAGGCCATAACATTTGGTAAAGTGTCACCAACTCACCTTGTAACTAGGAGGATAGCAAACTAGCAGACCAGCCATCGGTATATTACAAAGATTGCTGCTGAATGTATAATTAGAGCATAGGAGATAGAAGACCTTGAAGAATAACTCAGTTCAGTTCACATTAGTGAAGAACAATCAGAGTACCAGGAAGAGTCCAAAGAACAGGACATACAAGACACAGAATCAGAGGCCAACAAAACAGGCAATGAAGAAGAAAAACTCAATGAGTTAAGTAACATACCATCAGTAGGACAACCAAAGCAAAATATGTCTGGAACATAAGTAGGTATACTAGTACTAATGGCCAGGACGGCACCAGTATCAGCACCAACAGAGGTGGTAAACCACAAATCAATGGTCCCAGAACCTAGATGGTTCAATGGGGACAGGAAGACATTTGAAGACTAGTAGAGAGCTATGAAGCTCTATCTCAGAGCAAACAAAGTTACAGATGCCAACAAGAAGATCATTGCAGTACTAGACAGATTCTGAGGAGGAACTGCAGGAGCATTTGCTTAACAGAAACTTAACAAGATAAATAGAGAAGATAGCACTCCAAGTTGGGATGCCTTTGAGGCAGAATTACAACTAGTATATAGTAACAAAATAAAAGAAGCTAATACAGAATGGTGCATCGTATCACAAATGGTCACTTACTTGTTTTGTGATGGGTTGAAATATAGATTCAAAAAGCTTATAAGCAGAGTTAGACAAGCGACAAAAGATGTTGTTAAGTCTGAGATCTAATCCTCAGACAAGGAGTTCTTATATACAGACAAGTGATGGTCTGTGCACTAGAACAGAGCATCACATGCTACTACTTATTGTTCTACATATGGTAGTGCCTTTGTGCTATAAATAGTGATAACTTAACCATATGGAGGTTGTCCTTTGTTCTAAGAAAAGGACAGATGACTATCTATGGGTAATTAATAAAGTCCATATGCAAACATTGAGACCTTTATATCTCCACAGATACTGATTGCCTTGAGGTCTTTTTAGACTCATTCTGAGCAGTATGAAGAGGGCTTCTGATGAGCCTAGAACCGAAGCATTGATCATGGCTGTTTCTGAGATATTGGCAATTTAATAAATGGTACCATAGTGGTTACTAGTTAATCTGCCTAATATCTCGACCATTATTGATTGCTTCAAGACATGACTAGTATCAATAGAAAGGTCTTTTCAAGGGCTTTCCATAGCTATTGAGACCATGAGAATCATTGAAGAATTGATAGAGATATGGCTAAATGAAGTTTGTGATACATCAAAACATTCACATAAGAGAAGAAACACATTGCAGACTTTCTTATCAAATTTATGGCTTTAGCAAGCAAAGCACAGACAGACAATCAGCATACAATATTTTTACTGAAAAAGAACATAAACAGGGAAATTATCAGAGCTATAATGGCATATCTACTAACTCAGGCCCCAAAGAGTCTAGAACAATAGAAGGTAACAATCACAGCAGTTGGACAAGAATATGAATAGACCAACATCTGCTACAATTACAGAACAGATTCAGGAATAACCTATGAAGGAATGGGCAAACTAATGGAAATAAGATGACAATAGAATAATGGACAAGGATGCAAACCCAAGTATTACAACTGTAACAGATTTGGACACATGGCAAAAAATTGCAAACAACCAAAGAAAGAGAAGAAGCCACAAGGATGTTTCAAATGTGGCAAAAAAGGTCATATTGCCATAGGGTACAGAGTATCTCAACAAATAAAAACCAGAAGTTCGCAACAAGGGGATTCAGATAATGAAAAGCAGAAGAGTTTTGTCGAAGATTTGGAATAGGCACGATACAATAAACCACTGTAAATAGTTCCACCAAGAATCAATATATTATTCTACAATGGAGAGAACAGTCGAGGGAACTTATAGTACACCCAACAATCAAAACCAAAGACAGAAGAAAACTCAAGGTCAAGGCATTAATCGACTCTGAATGTACAAACACCATAATCACCAGAAAAACAGTTGAAGCAAAAGGGATATCTACTAAATCACTCCCAAGACCATTTAACGTGTACAATTCAGATGGATCAAGAAATGGAGAAAAGACAATTAGAGAATTTGTACTTCTGGAAATCAATTCAAACAGACACATCAAACAAATTGATACAGTAGTATTAGAAATCAAGGAAACAAATTTATTCCTAGAACACGACTGGCTAGTAGAACACAACCCAGAAGTAGACTGGAAAGAAGAAGTTATACAGTTCACAAGATACCCAGAACACTGCAAAACAGAACACAAATCTATATGATTTACTCCATGGTCAAGGAGACTACTACCAAAGGAAGAAGAAGAATCAAAAGGAGGAGACAAAGAACTAGACCCAACAAATCCTGAAGATCTTCTGAAATATATCCAACCATTTATACACTTATTCAACAAGAAGAAATTTGAGAAACTACCAGACAGACAAGAATGGGACCATGAAATCAATTTAACAAAAGAAGCACCAAAGAAACTCAATACAAAGGCCTATCCAATGACACTCAAAGAAGAAAAAACACTCAGTCAATGGTTAGATGAACAACTCAAAGCAGAACTTATTATAGAGTCAAATTCAGGATATGCAGCATTATGTTTCTTTATACCAAAGAAAGATGGAATACTATGATTGGTACATGTCAAGGATAGACAAACAGAGTATGGAGGAACGGAGTAATAATAGAGTTATACTCCAGAATGATGTACTAAATTATCTCAGAGAATAAGTAGTACTTAACAGTGATCACAAAACCAGAAAGAAGACTCCGGCAGACTGTCAAGGACATTAGAGAATGACTTGTTGAATGACCTTGGCTTTAACTTATGTGTTGTGCCCTGGTCTCCGGTCGTGAGGTTGGTTGCGTATTTCAGAGTAGTGGAAGTTATCAAGACAGAGGTCCTAAACGGTCAAGTAGAGGAGTCAAAGAGAATAAGATACGATTAGGACTAATTGACGTTAATTTACAGACTGAGGAATTATACTGTAACTACTCAGTACTTATAAGAAGTCCAGAATAGGAGAAGAGTAGTCTACTACGCTATCCTACTATTATTAATTTTAGGAGAATAATTAGGAGAAATAAATTATATAATTATCATATTTCCAGAATATGACAGTACAAGATTATAAACAATTAAATCAACACACAATCAAGGACAAAATGCCATTACCCCTGATTAACAAAGTAATCAATAAACTTAAAAATGCAAAATACTTCAACAAATTGGACTTAATCTGAGGATACAACAATGTACGAATAAAAGAAGACAATGAATAAAAAGCAGCCTTTTTGACAAACAAAGGGCTATTCGAATCAAAAGTGATATACTTTGGACTGTGCAACTCACTAGGAACATTTCAACAGATGATAACAAGTATCTTCTGAGAACTACTACATAAAGAAAGCTTTGCAAACTACATAGATAACTTGGTAATCCTAGCAAAGACAGAAAAAGAACTAGAAGAATATACAATCAGGTTCCTCAAAATAGTGGAGAAACATAACTTGTATTTCAAACAGTCAAAATGTGATTTTAATACCACAGAAATACCCATACTAGGAGTACAGGTTGGAAATAGAGAAGTACAAATAGAAGAAGAAAAAGTCAAAGTGATCAAGGAATAGAAAACACTAACAAAAGTAAAGGATGTCGAAAGTTTCTTAGGCTTTGCAAACTTCTATCGACGATTCATCAAAGATTTCAGTTATATTGCAGTACTGTTAAAAGAAAAAGATGAATGGAAATGGACAGAAGAAGAACAGAATACATTTGAAAAATTAAACAAATGATAACCATGCAACCAGTACTGGCCTTACCCAGAAGAGAAGGAAAATTCAGGGTAGAAGTAGATATATCAGGATACGCAATCAGAGGAGTTCTTTCAAAAGAACAAGAAGGCAAATGGAAACCAGTCACTTTCCTATCAAAAATAATGTCACCTGCAGAAAGGAACTATGAAATATACAACAAGGAACTACTAGCAATAGTCGAAGCACTAGACAAATAAAGACAATATCTACTGAACATAGTCGAGAAATTTGAAGTATGGACAGACCACAAAAATCTAAAATACTTTAAAAAAACCACACAAACTCAATAGTCAACAAGCAAGATGGTATCTGAAACTACAAGACTACAACTTTACCCTATGACATATCCCAGGAAAGACAAATACAAAAGCAGATATATTGTCTAGAAGAGAGAAATTAGACACAAAAGAAGACAACCAAGATATCCAGATACTCAAAGAAGAGTTATGAGTACAATGAATAACAAACCAAGTTGGAACGCCTATCATACTACTCAGAAAAAAACATCTACAAGTAATGGAAGAAGGAATACAAGAATGAATCAAGAAAATCCAAACAAGGGAACAAGAAGTAACAAAATAGTTGGAGAAAAAAGACAGACAATCACAGAAAGAAAACAGAATTGTCTATATAAATAGCAAGATCTATGTCCCAAGAAACAGATAACTTTGAGACAAAATACTTAGCGACAACCACAATCCACCAGATATCAGACACCCAGGACAACACAGAATGATGGAATTAATCAAGAGAAACTATTGGTGGCCAGAAATATGCAACGATGTACAAAAATATATTCAAGGATGCCAAGAATGTCAACAGAACAAGGTGCAACACATGAAGAAAGCAGCACCTTTACACCTCTTACCCACACCAAAAACACCATAGGAGGAAATCAGCATTGATGTCATAGGACCCCTGCCAAGATCATAAAACAAAGATGCTATTTTGGTAGTTGTGGACTGATTTTCCAAGATGATCAGACTTATGGCTACAATGACTTCAATCTTCTTAAGTGAAGTAGTAAGAATATATTGGGACAATATATGGAAAATACATGGCATACCAAAGAAGATCATTAGTGACAGAGGACCTCAATTTGCATCAATGTTCATAGAAGAACTGTGCAAAGCATTAGGAATCAAAAGAACAATGTCAATGGCCTATTATCCGCAAACAGGTAGTCAAATGGAAAGAATTAATCAAGAAGTCGAAGTATTCCTAAGACACTACATCAACTACAGACAAGATGATTGGACAAAATGGCTAGCAACAGCAGAATTCCAATATAATGACAAAGAACATGCAGCAACAGGACACACCCCATTTTATGTAAGCTATGGAAGACACCCCTGGAAAGAAAATCTAATAGTGGAAATGGAGATACCAAGTTTGGAAGAATTACTGAAGAAAATAAAAACAACAAGAGAAAAAGCAAGGACAGCTATGAAAAGGACAAAAAACACGATGAAGAGGCAATATGACAAAAGGAGACGACAAGCACAAGATCTCAAAATAGAAGAACAAGTGTGGCTAGAGGCAAAGAACATTTAAACAAACCAACCCTCAAAGAAACTGGACCAGAAAAGATATAGACCTTTTACAATCAAAGAGGAAATTGGATAGGGAGCATATAGACTAGAGCCTTCAGAAGGATAGGCCATACATGATGTTTTCAATGAAGACCTGTTAACACGTTGAAAAAAGGCAGAGTTTGCAAGTCAACAGAAGGATCCAGCACCACCACCTGACATTGTTAATAAAGAAGAAGAATATCAAGTAGAAGAAATCAGAGGACATTGCAAAAAAAGAAGAGGTACTCAGTTCTTAGTATACTAGAAAGGATATGAAAATGAACATGATCAATGGATAGCAAAAACAAATCTGGAACATACAAAAGAAGTAATTCAAGACTATTGGATGTAGCCTTCAAGACGAAATCTATAAAAAAGGGAGCTAAAGATCATTTTTCGACATCTCAAATACATATTAGTATTTGAGAAATACTCCCAAACATGTCTTTTTTCACCAATGCTACTACCAATGCCTCTACCACTGCTGCCTCTCTTACCTGGAACCAGAAAACCTATAACAAAATCATATGTCATAACAATAAAACCAAAGATTGGGCAAGCAAAATAGATCACATTATTCAAGCCATTGAAGCTATGGCAGGACTTGAAAAAAAAGCAAAAGAACTAGTCAGGATAGCTGACATTATCAACAATACTATAGCAGATACAGAAACAGGTACATTACTTGCTGGAAAAGGATATCGCATAGACATCACTGTTACACTGCAGGCGAATTTTCCATGGAAGATAATATTTGATACACTTTATACTAATGGATTCTCAATTAGAATTTGCTCTAGAACCCTTTCTATATCCTCAGAACGTAACATTATACGATGAGTACATTGGGCAGGTGATAATCGACCTAGAGCTCATGTTGAGACCTCAAGAGACAAATAGGATAAACTGGCATTAGGTTACTAAGAGAGTTACTAAGGGACTATGCTCTAGATCTACTCTTGGATGGACCAACTTAGAAAGATGGTAAACTTGTACTCTAGAACCAGTACTACTCAGATGAAGAACTTAGACTGATAAACTTTGTGCTTGTAGATAAGCATTGATGGCATCAGATCAATTATATTTAGATAAATGATCTCTAGGATGCAACTTGGAGATACTAGACATTTATTGGGACTTGCTAACTGTTTAACAGATATTTGAAGAAGTTCAAATTACAAAGCAGCATTAAGAGTATAATAAGGGAAGCCAGAAGAATATTCTAGAAGGAAGCAGCAATGAAGATGCTGTAAGGGGACATCTAGGGTTGTGCTTAGTAAGTTCTAAGGGTTTGTTCTATTAATGGCCCAGTGACAGATCGTATATCACACTCCCATCGTTTCTGACTTCTCTTGTTTGTATCATGCAGTGTGATGCCTATTATTAGTTGTTCTAGGACATTCTGTGATTATAGGTCAGTTGCCATGGTGCTGTGTGCCTGACTATCTAGTGTAGTATATATACTAGCAAGTATATATAGATATATCCCCACTTGAATCTCAAACTAGCTTCTGGGACTATCCATTAGCTTAAGGATGATCGTGTCATATTCTGGAAATATGATAATTATGTAATTTCTTTCTCCTAATAATTCTCCTAATAATCCTCCTAAAATTAATAATAGTAGGATAGTGTAGTAGTCTACTTTCCTCCTATTCCGCACTTACTATAAGTACTGAGTAATTACCGTGTAATTCCTCAGTCTGTAAATTAACGTCATCTGGTCCTAATCTTATCTTGTCCACTCTGGCTCCTTCACTCAACTCCTTAGGAACTCTGTCTTGACGACTTCCTTCACTCCGAAATACGCAACCAACCTCACGACCAGAGACCGGGGCGCAACATATAAATTGAAGCCAAGGTTGTTCAATAAGTCGTTCTCCACTCCGATGTCCTTGACAGTCCGCTGGAGTCTTCTTTCTATCATCACTAAGTACATCCCTCTCCGATATTGTACATTACTCCAGAACGGAGTAGAGTTTCTAACTATCACTTTATATCTCCTTCCTCTGGAATTTCGTCCTTGATAGATCGCCTCAGAGTGGTTCCCTAACAGATGCGTTATATTTGATAGGAAGGACTTGGTGAGGGAATACGTTATTATAAAAAAAAAAGAGGGCTATGTCATCAGTGGGATTTTAGAAGGACTTAGAACAGAAAGGAGTCGATGGAATCCTAAAAGTAGTAATAGTTTCCTTTTTATATCTCATTTCTTGAGTTTTAGCCATTTGTAATATCTTTAATATAGTATTCAGAGTACAGTTGGATTGGAGAAGAACCTCTTGACTCCTACCTTCCTCTATACTGCCTCTGGAATCGTAAATGTGGATCTATTGAGAGTAAGAAGACTAGGACTAGTAGGGTGTCTTGAGAAGAACACAAAATATACCCAGAACTCGATCTAGAGAGAAGATGTAGATGCAACTCAGGCAGGCTTCGGAGAGGACAGCAGGCTGGGAAAGCTTGACTAGGTGCACACTTGGATTGCATTACATCCATAAGGTTCAGTGTTGGGGGTGCAGACAAGGGGACAACTGAGTATGGAAGGTCCATGAGTGATTAACTAACTATATTTTCCAGAGGAGCTTTTGTCATGGTGTGTAAAGGTTAACACCTTAGGGAGGCTATGTGATGACAATCTTGAGAGATTTTATGATCCTTTAACAACTACCAACATATATTTTACTAGAGCTGTGTATAATTTTTATTTCTCTAATTACTTATAAATCTTCAACTTTGATAATCTCTCCTCAGACCTTTAGCATGCAATTGGGAGCTGGCACATCATTGTTTTGTTTGTCCCAGTATGCAATTCCCTTTTGCATACTTTTATTGCCATACAGTTCTACGAAGTGGTAGAAACACTTAGGCTTATCTTGTATGATATCTTACCCTAACAATTCCATAGTATCCAATGCAACCTGGTGAATGAATTAACAACATGCCAAAACCACAGACATCTAGCAATTGACAGTCATATTCAAGGATTACAAGAATCATTTGCTCATACTAATCAGTTCATTTCACTTCCACAAGTGAAACCAATAGTTCTACCAAAGGAAAACAAAGAAGAAGAAGAAGAAGAAGAAGAAGTTATTTTAATATGTTCCTCTTCACTAACAGATGACAAATCCACAACCACATTATCAAGCAATAAATCAATGGTCTTAGCATCTGAAAATCCTAACATACAGTTATCAGAAGAAATCAACAATCTCATCACAAGTTTAAAATGATTCAAAGCTCCATCCAATATTACTTGCTTCTTACTATCTGTTGGATATCACACCATCAGCAGAAATGGAGAAAACAGTTCTAGATATTGGAACTAGATCGTCAAAGGATTGCTTGAATCAAAGCAAAACTCAGAAATAGTACAAAGGGGATTTAAAGTACCACTATATGCAGGAGGACCACCATATGAACCATGGTTCATATCAGAAGCAGCAGATGATGGTTATATTGTGGGACCACAGAAAAAGTCAGTGGCTATCTATGCTATGGGAGAAGAAAGATTGTAGAAGATTCATGAGAACATGAACTCTGAGAAGGAGGTATTGTAACGATCAACCTTATTTTATACAGATGTTTATGAAGCAACCACATAGACTACTTCTTTCCTTCATATTACTTCATTTATCTAATAGCTCAGTCAGCACCTCACTGGTGGGGCATGTTCTTTACTCAGCAGACCTCATGTCTGCCATATATTCTTCTTGTTACTATCTCATAGTACATAGGTATATATACAGTAGATACTCTTCTGTATTCCCTATGCTTTACCAATTGTATCATTCCTTTCCTTTCTCAACTCTCATATCATCCTCAAGTCTTTACTTGAAGTTGCAATCTGAGTTACTCCTCAAGGTCATAACATTGACAAGAAGAACTCAATAGAGTTCCCATTACTTTCTATACACTACTTATACAATTATTATATAGTCTGTGCACTACTTTTCCACACTCATCATGTGACTTTCCATTTTCATGTGACTATGATACCTGTAATGTGACACTTTCCCACACTCCTTCCTGTGTAATAAGTCCCAAAAGAAAAGTAAAGTAATATAAATATAAATAATGACTTAGCCATTTTGCCAAGTCATAACACAGTTATTAACAGATCAGCCCTAAAACCATACTTCAGACCTACCTTCAAATAACAAGTAGAGAAGTCAAACACAATCTTGATACCAAGTTCAGGACAGGAAAGGATTAAAGAAGTAAAAAAAATTTTGGTATCACAAATGGTCACTTACTTGATTTGTGATGAATGGAGATATGGATTCAAGTACTTATAAGCAGAGTTAGACAAGCGACAAAAGATATTGTTAAGTCTGAGGTCTAATCCTCAGACTATGAGTCCTTATATATAGAATTGTGATGGTCTGTGCACTAGGACAGATCATCACATGCTACTACTTATTGTTCTACATATGGTAGTGCCTTTGTGCTATGAATAGTGATAACTTAACCATATGGAGGTTGTCCTTTGTTCTAAGAAAAGGACAAATGACTATCTATGGGTAATTAATGAAGTCTATATGCAAACATTGAGGCCTTCATATCTCCACGGATACTGATTGCCTTGAGGTTGTTCTAGGCTCATTCTGAGCGGTATGAAGAGAGCCTCTGATGAGCCTAGAACTGAAGCTTAGATTGTGGCGGTTTCCGAGATATTGGCGATTTAATAAATGGTACCATGGTGGTTACCAGTTGATCTGCCTAATATCTCAGCCAATACTGATTGCTTCGAGGTGTGACT
>Ga0153970_1000130_pt1 | contig 13688 bp, 17 predicted proteins | sample TSGA054MetaG_FD_102280 | JGI IMG/M metagenome (GOLD analysis project Ga0153970, IMG submission 102280) | Attine ant fungus gardens microbial communities from Georgia, USA - TSGA054 MetaG | ecosystem: Host-associated > Fungi > Mycelium > Unclassified | place: USA: Georgia, George L Smith State...
CCGTCGTGAGGTTGTAGGAATCCGTATGCCCAGGTCGGCGAATGATATTCAGGGAGTTCAACCACCAATATCTAATACGTCCTCGTAGGTAAATTGTTGACCAAATTCATCTCAAACGTCCTCACAAGAAATGACAAATCTGCACTGCGGTCAAGTAAAATCATACACTGCAGGAGGCGAGCAGGACGCATCTCGACACAAATTGTATGATAGAGCCGCCTTGCACTAACTACATTCGATGCACTGTTGGTTCGGACGAGGTTTGCTAGGTCGCAAATGTCCAGTCTTTGGCAGACATTGTTGATAATCTGAATGGGCAAGATAGGTAAAACTGTTGCAGGACTGCTGGAATCGGCTTTGGTTCTACCACAGACATTGTTCATGGCAACGAATGGTGGATTGAGTTCAGCAGGCGAATTTTCTGGAGTCTATCATGGTACGAAGATAGGAACACCATAAACCTGTACAAACCGGCTCTTTTCTTCTTGATATCAGTCTATTGAATTACTGTTTGAGGGCAACGTGTCAAGTCTCATTACTGACTACAAAAAGTTCATTGTATCTTGGTCTTTGTGATGCCCCGAGCTTCAGCCCCGGCCTTGACGTCATCCTTCTCAATTTCATCGATGAGCTTGCGCTCGAGAGCATCTCTTTCCTCCTGGGTCGCGTTCTTCATTGCAGCTTTGGCAGCCTTGACCTTCCTCCTGTATTTCCTATATTTAGTATCAGTGTCAAAGGCCCAATCCCACCAGTGGAAGGAAGTTGAGTAGTTATTGGTGAATGCCATGTGATGTAGATCGTGGTGTTCAGCGCCAGACAAGAGTGGGAGAATGTGTTAGAGCGACCATGGGAAATTTATCCATTTATCATTCGTCCCTGGTTCAATTGATTGAGAGCCAATGAACCTACCATAACCACTGTGAGCGTCGGCAGCCTGAAACAAGCTCAAGACTACCCAAATATAAACAGAGAAGATATAGATATCGCGAGCGAAGGCGGTGTAGAGGATAAGGCCGCCAGCGGAACCGGTTCCAAGAATCATGACTTCAGCGGGATGGGCATATACAGATGCAAGACCAAAAGGTGCAGAGTACTTGTGATGAATTTTGTGGATAAAGAGGCTTGGTAGGTGAATTGCATAGAAAAACAGGCGACATCATATCAAGGCCAAAATCGGAGATGTTTACAAGGAGGCACATACCCCAGTAGTGAAAAAAAATCTTCGAGGAAGAAAAATAGATTCTGAAGAACCACAGCTTTCCACGAGAGGAAAGGCACTTGCCAGGTTGCCATGCAGGAAGTTTCAGCGACGGGATGGAACAACCAGATCTTCAAAAATAATCTTAAAATGATTGAGTCAACAGACTCACGGTTGGAAGTTCTACAGTGAAGTGACTAAAAAGGACTGCTTTAGTGCACTCCCATTACTCCTGCGGTGTATGTGTCTTTGTAGGTTGTAGCTTCCATTTGAGGACATATAAGAAACTCAGATGCACCAGACAATCACCTCGTGAAGCAAGAGACCCACAACGATAGCAGGATTGCCAATCCAGATAGACCCAGCCGTCCATTGCTTGTCGAGCCGGTTGAGCGACAAAAAATACCTTGGTAGTGCCGTTCAGCTAAATTCAAGGCAGCGGCCATTGTAGAATTTAGGAAGCTCGTGTTGAGAACGAAGTACAGGAAGACGAAAGCTGAGAAGTCTTGTGGCACCATTAATCAATTTATCAATCACGTGAGCTTTTCCCCAACAGGGTCTGTCTCTATAGAAGGTGTGGGTCCAGTTGACTTCCCGTAAGCAGAATATGAGGTCATGAACTTTCCCAGACTGCTCCGTGCTGAGATGCTGAGTATAAATTTCAAAATTTCAGGATGTCCCAGACTTCCCAGATGAAAGACTACTACTTCCCTGGATTGACAAAGTTTATTCTGGAAAGTTCTCTTGCCTTTCATCATTACTCCTCTCAATTTCTAGTTGCATTCCAAATGACATGCTCTCAACATCACTTCCATTCTTTTTATTCATATTAAAATTTTCCTCCCTAGCAATGTATATAGAGATACCTGAGACTTGTCTATTACTAGGTAAATAGTCTGCAAAGAAAGATTTTTAAAACTGGAGTCAGGTGATGTTTAAATTGCTTATGCATAGAAGCTTCGAGGGCTCAGCCTTAAGAGAGGGATACTGTCATATTCTGGAAATATGATAATTATGTAATTTATTTCTCCTAATAATTCTCCTAAAATTAATAATAGTAGGATAGTGTAGTAGACTACTCTCCTCCTATTCCAGACTTCCTATAAGTAATGTGTAGTTACAGTGTAATTCCTTAGTCTGTAAATTAACGTTATTTGGTCCTAATCTTATCCTCGTCCATCTCAGCCTCTATCTTGTATCCCTAGGACCTCTACTCTGTTGACTTACTCTCATTCTGAAATAAGCAACTGACCTTATGACTGGAGACCAGGGCACAACACATAAGTTGAAGCCAAGGTCGCTCATCAAAAGTTGTACTCCACTCCAATATTTTGTCCTGTTCACTGGAGCCCACTTTCTTAGGTTTCCCACTATCACTAAGTTATAAGAAAGCTAAACTCCAAGCCAGAATAAAGCCAACTGCTCTTTGTTCAGCGATTGACAAAGAGAACTCAATAGAGTTCCTGTTAGATTTACTATACTATATATACAATTACTGTTATGGCTATGCGTCTTGTCTCCCACAGTCCTCATGTCCATCAGCTGACTTCTTTGTCATATGCTGTGACTGTGACTCCTTGTGACATGACATTCTGTGACTACTGTCACACATTTTGTGACTCTGTGACTTGTCATGTGATATTTCCCATGCTCCACCTTAGTAATAAAAGAAAAGGAAAAGAAATATTAAATAATGACTTAGCTATTTTGCCAAGTCATAACACTACCCCTCTCTTAAGTTTCCTTGTCCCGAGGAATTTTCCTACAACTTGTAGTATGGGTCAACCATGTTACCCATCTTGTTGTCATCTTCTTCTGTCCATTCTCTAATTCCTGATTTTTCCTTCTCCTCTTCCTTAGTGATTGCCTCTATTTTTCTTTCCCCCGATCACCTTCCTTTCCATCGTCTCTAATTCCTTTCCAATCTTCCCCAATATTCTTGATCATACCTTTTATCTGACCATCCAAACAGTTTTCTTGCCATAAATCTTTTTAGCAGTTCTTCTCTTCTGAACGTTTCTTCTTTGCATTCTTGTCTTGCTATGTCTTCCCTATCTTGTCGATATTCCTTTTTGAACTCTTCAATTGCTTCTTTTGCGTTCTTTAAGTTCTCTCTTTTTTCTCATATGTCTGACTCTGCTGTAAATCCTTTCTAGTGCACCAAGTATTTGTCCTTTCCTCTAATGTGTCGCTTATTCAGAATCCTCTTCATCTCCCATTCTTCTTCCCCTTTGATTATTACTGGAGCTGGTTGCTCCTTCTTCTGCCCTTCCACTTGCCCTATATATTTATGTATTCTACTAATATTTACTACTGGGTATATCTTTACTGTACTAGGTAGTTCTAATTCCACTGCATTTGGTGATACAATCTTCTTAATCTTGTAAGGGCCTACAAATCTTTCCATTAACTTCTTTGTCTTCCTCCTGACCATCTGATATTTCAGATCCTTAGTACTTAACATTACCAAGTCTCCTACTTTATAATCGTCAACCTCTGCTCTCTTTTTGTCTGCATACTTTTTCATCTCTTCTTGCACTTTTCTTAGTGCTGCTTTGGCTTTCTCCTGTATCTCCTTTATTTTTTCAATAAACTTTTCTGTCCCTTGGTACTTCCTCTTCTTTCTTCCCTTAAACCTCATTCTGGGATCTTGTCCGTAATTTGCCTTGAAAGGTAATGTTTGTATACTTGAGTGTGCTTTGTTGTTATATGCAAACTCTGTTGTTTCTAACCATTCAGGCCATTGCTCCTGTTTATGGTCAATAAACATTCTGAGGTACTGTTCTAACTCTTGATTGACCCTCTTTGTTTGTCTGTCTGTTTGAGAATGGAATACTGTCGACAATTTACTCTTTATCCCTAGCATCTCGTTCAACTCTCTCATCAGTCCTGCCACAAATTGGAGTCCTCTATCTGAAATAATGCTTTCTGGTAACCCATGCAATTTTCATACGTTATCTCTGAACAGTCTTGCCAATCCTTCTGCTGATGTTTTCTCTATAGTAGGTATAAAATATACCATTTTTGTTAATCTATCAACTACTACTAAGATTGAGTTGTATCCCTGGGCTAAAGGCAGCTTTGTGATGAAGTCTGCCAATATATGCACCCAAGGTTTTTCTGGAACTGAGTTCAGCATTAACTTTCCTGCTGGCTGTTCTATGTGGTTTTTGTTGCATTGGCAAGCATCGCATCCCTCCACATATTGCTTCACCTCTTTAGTCACTCTGGGCCACCAGAAGTTCCTGGTGACCAATTCTACCGTCTTCCACTGTCCCCCATGGCCCTCGATTGGCATGTTGTGATGTAGCCTGATAATTTCTGTTCTCAATTTATTGTCTTTTGGCACATACACCTTTCTCTCTTTGTACATTACATCATTTACTTCTCTCTATTCCTCATCTCTTAACATTTTTACCCCTGCTCGTTTCATTTCTTCTACTGCCTTTACCACCTCATTGTCTTTTACTTTTGATTTTCTTACTTCCTCTAGTAGATCTACCCCATCTACTATTACTTCTACTGTCTCTGTTCTTCTTACTTCCAACCACTTTGGTTTTACTAACGTCTCATCCTCATTGTCCTTTTCTACTTCTACCTCCTAGTCTGGTCTCCTACTCAGACTGTCTGCTTTCCCCATTTTACTCCCTAGAACATGCTTCAAAGTGAAATTGAAGCAAAATAGATATAGGGCCCATCTTGCTTGTCTCCTATTCAACTTTTGCACTTTCATAAAATATTCAAGGTTCTTATGATCTGTCCAAATCTTGAATTTTTCTATTGCTCCTTCCAGGAAATGTCTCCATGCTTCTAAACACCTGGCAACTACTAGCATCTCCTTGTTATGTATTTTATAGTTTCGTTCTGTTTCACTAAGAAACTTGGAAATGAAAGCAACTGGTCTCCACTTTTTGTCTGAGTACCTCATTGACAGCACTCCTCCAGTAGCATAGTTTGATGCATCAGCTTCTACTCTGAACTCTTTATCTAAGTCCAGTGCCACTAATACTGGCTTTGTTGTGAAAACTTGCTTCAGCTCATCAAATGCTTTCTGTTGTTCTTCTCCCCACTACCACTTCTCATCTTTCCTCGTTAGCACATTTATTGGTCTTGCTACTTGAGTGAAGTCTTTGATAAACCTTCTGTAATAATTTGCAAGGCCTAAAAACTTTCTGATGTCTTTCACATTTTTTGGTTCTGGCCAACTGAGTACCCCATCCACCTTTTCTGCTTCCATCTCTATTCCATTAGGTCCAATAACAACTCTTAAGAACCTTATTTTCTTGGCCTTCTACAAACACTTCTCTGGCTTGACATACAAGTTGTTCGTTTCCAATCTCTTCAATATTTCTTTCACAATTTCATCATAACTGTTCTCCATTTCTGTCCCCACCAATATGTTATCTACAAATGCCGCTACTTTTCCTTCATTTATCAGATCTCTTAGAATTTTGTTTATCATTGCTTGGAATGTTGCTGGTGAGTTTGTCATTCCGAAAAACATAACCGTTGGTTCAAAGGAACCAATGTACATTGTAAATGCTCCCTTTCACTCATCTCCTTCTTTTATCCTCATGTTGTTGAACCCCCACCTAAGATCCATTTTAGTAAACACTTTCTTACTCCCTATGTTGTCGATTAACTCAGTAATTAATGGGAGCAGGTAGTTGTTCTTTATTGTCTGGTCATTCAGGTTATGGTAGTCCATTACCATTCTCTTACTTCCATTCTTTTTGCCTACAAAGAAAACTGGCAACATTTGAGGAGATTTTGATGGTCTGATATACCCTTTTCTCAGTTGGTCTTCCACAAAGTTCTGGACTTCCTCTCTCTTGTTTTTGAATAATAGGTAAATCCTTTCCTTTCATAGTTTGAACGTCTCCTTGAGATCTATAGCATGATCCCAAATTTTCCTGGTCAGCATCCTCTCTGACTCTACCTTTCCAAACACCTTCTTCTACTTTAAAAACCTTTTTGGGACCATTTCCTTGATTTTTCTATAATCTTCCTCTATCTCTTTTTCTTTTCCCCAATCTTTTTTGTCATCTATTGCCCATCTGATGATTTTCTCTTCCTTTAGGGTTGCCACCCTCTTGACTTTCTCTTTCTTTTGACTCCTTCCACCACACAAGGGTAGGCATCTCATCATTTTGACTTCCCCAGTCTCCTAATTTATCTCTAGGTTATGTACTGTCAACCATGGCATTCCTAGAATTACTTCTGTCTTTCCCAAATTGCACACATCTATCCTCATTCTTTCTACATGGCCTTTGTAGTACACATTGCACTCTACTTGATGTGTAATAGCCTCTCTACTGTTATTCATTCTGTCCACATTCCTGACCATTATTGGTCTTTCTAACTTTTGCAGTTTGAACCCATGCCTAGCTGTCATCCTTTTGTCCATAAATATCCCCATGGCACCACTATCCAAGAGTGCTTTTACAATTATGCCTTCATGCATATCCAACTTTTCTACTCCAATGCTCATCTATACTTCTCTTAGCATTTTAAAGGCTCTCCTGACCTCCCTTTGACTACCCCTCTCTTTGGCTGCGCTTTTCGACTCTCTTGGTCATACACTGCTTTGCTATGCTTTTCCCTCTGTGGGATGTGCTACTTTGCTGTGCTTTTTCCTCTGTGGGGTGTGCCGCTTTCTTTTCCTTCTTTTTTTGACATTCATACCATCTCTGCCTATTCTTAATTACCCCTTATCTCCTGTTCTTTTCCATATGGTATCTCTTCTCTCCACACCTTTCACACTGCACATATGTCACTATTACCTCCTCTATGCACCATCCTAACTCCAGTAGGCATGCTTCCCCTGGCACTCCTTTGCCACAATGTTCTTCCGCTCTCTTCCTCAATTCTTCCATTGAACTCCTCTTCCATTCTTGCTACACTTCTCGTGGCTTGGCCACGCGTACTGCCTTCTCCTTTTCTACCTTCCTTAACTTCCTTTCCTGTACTTCTCCCCTTATAGGGCACACTGGCCTTTCCTTTTGCTATGCCTTTTGTAGTCTTGCCACACATGTCACTTTCTTCTTTCTCACCCATAATGAACACTCCTTACATTTGTGTTCCTTCTCTCCACACTTGAAACACTCGACCTCTACTACTTCTATTCTCCTTATCGTCCTTTCTTCCACCCCACACTGCATTATTCTACTTCTCAATACTTCAAACTTATTTTGGGGAACTACTATCCTCTTTCCTTCCTCTTTCTGCTTTCTGCAATTTTGGGCTAGGTACCTGAATCTTTTATAACCAAAACACAGCTTTTCTCTCCTCTCCTCAAGTTCTTTCCTTAGTTTGACGAGGGCACATTTTTCTCTAAGTATTGTGCTCATTAATGAATTGTATTGTTATAAAGACATGGTGTTATATCTCTGCAAGGGTACAGATTTAATAGTTGGTCTTACTACTGTTATGTCTGTTGGGGCATAAGATCTTCACCCAACCAGACACCTACTGCCCTACTGGCTACTGCCCTAATAGTACTTTGTCTATTACCCAACAGATAGGATCCCTAATCTAGATGGCTCTCTAGAGGTAACCATCACTCCTTTACATGTACCAACTTACAATGGAGTTGCAGCACAAGGTTTATACTGAGAAAAGATTACAAGTATACTACTTAGACACTGCTTGTTTCTAAGGTCAGGTCTTAGAAATGATACCTGAGTTTGGTACCACTCTTTCACCATCAATCCCTAACTGATTGACAAGTCCTCTTAAGCCAAGGGCCCAGCTATGTATGAAGGTAGCTACTGATCGTGATGATCAGTAGTTGAGAGTTGATTTGAAATGAGATAAGAGATTGAGCAAGGTCCAAGATAGATAGTGCTCAGATATGAATCAAGTTCTAGTATAAGAAAGCTAAACTCCAAGCCAGAATAAAGCCAACTGCTCTTTGTTCAGCGATTGACAAAGAAAACTCGATAGAGTTCCCATTAGATTTACTACACTATATATACAATTACTGTTGTGACTATACATCTTATCTCCCACAGTCCTCATGTCCATCAGCTGACTTCTTTGTCACATGCTGTGACTGTGACGTGACCATTTGTGACTTTGTGACTAGTCATGTGATATTTCCCATGCTTCACCTTGGTAATAATCTAAAAGAAATATAAATAATAACTTAGCTGTTTTGCCAAGTCATAACACTTTGGATATTCTTGCTGTGGAACTCATATCTATTTATGACTACTTTGGATATGATTGTTTTGCTGATAAAAAGGATAAAAAGGCCAAATCTGACCAAATAGCTCTCTTCACTAAGCCTTTGTCATCTTCAAATAACTCTAGAAAAAAAAAGAAGAAAGCAAAATACTTTGACAAAGAAAAGAAAAGAAAACTCAAACTTGACCTATAGACACTAAATGTCATATTTGTGGCCAAGAGAGGTATTGGGCTCCCAAGTACACTTCTAGAACTAACAAGGACCTATCTTAGCCTGGAGTATTTGCTAATCTAGCTATTAAATAGCTATAGTCCCCAGGAGTATATATAGTCAGCAAAATGCTCATGGCATTTACTAATATCATTTCAAGCACTAATATCCTCCTAGATTGTAGTGCTATATCACACATGTTTACTAGCAAAGAGCATTTCATTACTTATGCAGAATTCTCCAATGAATTTGTCATTGTTGGTGGCTATAACAAAGTCCTTGTAGCTGGTCAAGGTTCAATTCTTTTCTCTACAAAGCTCCCCAGTGATTGGTTGAGCATTACTCTTTGAGATGTTTTTCATATTTCCCACCTAGGCACTAATCTTGTTAGTCTTGGTGTTCTTTACTATCAAGAAGCATTCAAAGCTTTAATAAAGGACTTGTACTTTTCAAGGACAGTAAAGAACTCTTTAGGACCTTCTTAATAGACTCAACTGGAATTGTATACTATATTCAGTATATCTCCTTAGTCACTGGTACTGTTCACCTGGCTAGTAGTCTTCTCAGTATGTGTCTATGACACTGATGTATAGGACACTTAAATTCTTAAGCTATAGATTCTATGTAATGTCAAAGGCCTTATATCACAAATGGTCACTTACTATTTGTGATGGGTGCTTTGATACTTTAAAGAGTTCAAAAATACAAAGTTAGACAAGTGACAAAAGATGTTGTTAAGTCTGAGGTCTAATCCTTAGACTATGAGTCTTTATATGCAGAAAAGTGATGGTCTGTGCACTAGAACAGATCATTACATGCTACTACCTATTGTTCTACATATGGTAGTGCCTTTGTGCTAGAAATAGTGATAACTTAACCATATGGAGGCTGTCCTTTGTTCTAATTAAAGGCAGATAACTATCTATGGGTAATTAATAAAGTTCATGTACAAACATTGAGGCCTTCATATCTCCACTAATATTAATTGCCTTGAGATTGTTCTAGACTCATTCTGAGCATTATGAAGAAGGCTTCTGCTGAGCCTAGAACCAAAGCATCGATCATGGCAGTTTCCGAGATATTAGCAGTTTAATAAATAGTAACATGGTGGTTACCAGTTGATCTGCTTAATATCTCGGCCATTATTGATTTCCTCGAGATGTGACTGGTATTGATTGAAAGGTCTTTTTGAGGGCTTTCCGTAGCCCTTAAGACCATGAGAATCATTGAAGAATTGATGGAGATATGGCCAAATGAAGTTTGTGACAAGATCTTTTCAATATCTTCAATATTGTCTGAAATATGTCTCATGGCTTCATCAGAGATGTGCCCAAGTTGACAATGGATTGTCTCATAATCTGGGTGCCTTGTAACAAGGCTCACAGGATTAGGAACATTGTTCTTAATAATACATGTTCTCACAACCTAGATGCTCCCCTAAAGATTAGGTAGGGCAGAGAGAACAGCATCACCAAATAAATCACAAAAGGTTGAACTATCCATTGTGCCTTCTATACTCAATCCAGATTGGAGTAGCTGTCCAGTGGAGAGGAGGCACATAATCATACCAGGAACATAGTATACTGGCCATAGTTTAGAGATAGCAGTTCTGGTTGTCCTGTTTTTAGGGTCAATGATTTCATGTTCTATAAGGACAGTTCTTACAGCAACCATAAAAAGAGATGCTTTAGAATTGGCTGTCTCAATGCGACCATAATTTCCTTGAGTCATAGAAACAAAGTCAAACTCAAAAGGAGTAAAATGAGCAGAGGCACCAGAGTTCAAGAACCATTCATCATTATAAGAGCGGCTATATGGCGCTTCTTTATCCTTGCATGTAGTGCATAGTGCTCTATCACATCTTTGTAAATTCTCAGCTATAGGTGATGCAGACAACACAAATTTATTGTTACATTGAGCTATATAGACTATACTACTCGATGTTACAGAGTTCCTAGTTGCAGCCATTACATTGGCATAGGTTACGAGGGACTGAGCCAAGATAGTTAGAGAATGGTAAAAGGCAGTGGGGGAATGTATATACAGGTCATATCCAGAAATTTGATTATTCAAGCCCCAATCCTCAGAGCTTTCCAAGGATACTACATCATCAGCATTAGCTGACTTCCCTAAAATAGATGTGTTTATCACTGAAGATGGATCAACATCCATTTTGAATAGACTACTTTGAATCTGAGGGAAAGGAGCCTTTAAGGAAGGCTCAGTAATTTTGGAGGCAGATATCTCAACAAGAGTAGGATCAGGGAATTTCCTAGTCAAGTGCTTATTATATAGTTTTAATGCTCTATCTTGTGTACATGCCAATGGACCATGAATTGGACCAATTTGAGAAGGGCATTGAAAGGGGCAAAAGGGATTTTAGCTGTGACTAGCAAGTAGAAAAGGAGGCGGTGACAGTTCCCAATTGCATGCTAAAGGGTTCATGGGGAGAAGGAGAAAGTGGGGGTATCAGAAAGAAATTAAAATATGAAGTGCAGCTTATTTGTAATGTAAAAATAGTTGAAATGATGGTAGGTTCAATCTAAATCCGTCTCACATGGTGTCCCTAAGGTGTCCACCTTTACATACCGTAACAAGCTCACTAATAGAATAGTCAGTAAACCACTCATGGGCCTTACTACACTTAATCAAGCCCTCATCCGCACCCCACACCAAACCTTATGGATATGATACGATCTAAGTCGATGATTAGCTAGGCTTTTCAGGCCTGCTATTCCATAGAAGGTTGCCCGAGCGACCACTGTGTCTTGGCTCCAGAAAGAATAGGGTATATGATAGAGAACATTCACCAACTCTTCAACCTCTCACTAAGATCACCCCTTACATACTCAAGAGAATTGCATTTACAACCTCAAGAGCTTCTGAGATGAAGGCAAGGGCCAAGGAGGCTTTCCCATCAATCTCCACTCTGAGAAATATATTAGAATATTACAAATGTTAGAGACTCAATTAAAAAGAAATAGAAAAGGAAACTCTTCATTCTACCACTCTCCCTCACGTCTCTTCTCTATGACACTACCATGCAGCTATGACAGCTGTTACCTTCCTGTCCTCCATACCTCCTGGACATGACCATGTGATCCTGCTCTATCTCCATACTTCACTCCTGCCCATTGTTTTCCAAACCCTGAACTAGCTTTCTTCTACTCCAAATATAGTCTAGAAACACATGACAGTGTGTTCAAGTGTCTGCAATACAATTGTCATCTGGTGGTGTGTCTATTTCTTGACTGAGTCCAGCAGTGATGGGATCACTAGTCACTGATAGACTTTTGATCTGCTGTCTTGGTATCATATTAGTCTAAGTCTGCTCTAGATCAAAATTATCTTGCATTCCAAGAATACCCCTGAGCCTCTGACTTCTAGAGCTTCAACATTGATAGTCTATATCTGAGAAACCTAATGCTAGCTCATTAGTCTTGCCTCCCGAGGTATATGTTTTCCTGGCATATGATAGCTTGGTCACTACCTAATAGAAGTACCCAGTCTTGGGTCTAGATTATGTCTAGGGCTTGTAGGAGGTCTCTAAAGTGGGTTCCAATAGTGAAATTCAGGGTTATAATTTTTATCCTATGCTACTTTTCTGTAGAAAATTCTCTAATGGCATAACAGCGTCATCAGTGGGATTTTGAAAGGCCTTAGAACAAAAAAAAGTTGATAAAATCCTAAAAGTAGTGATAGTTTTCCTTTTATATTTGATTTCTTGAGTTTCAGGGCTTTGTAATATCTTTAATATAGTATCCAGAGTGCAGTTGGATTGGGGAAGAACCTCTTGACTCCTATCTCTATCTACACTGCCTCTGGAATTGTGAATGCAGATCTATTGAGAGTAAGAAGACTGGGACTAGGGGAATGTATTGAGAAGAACACAGAATATACCCAGAACTCAATCTAGAGAGAAGATGCAGATATAACTCGGGCAGGCTTTAGAGAGGATAGCAAGCTGGGAAAGCTTGGCTAGGTATACACTTGGATTGCATCACACCTGTAAGGTTCAGTGTTGGAGATGCAAACAAGGGGACAACTGAGTGTAGAGAGTCCATAAGTGATCAACTAACTGTATTTTCCAGAGAAGCTTTTATCATGGTATGTAAAGGTTAACACCTTAGGAAGGCTATGTGATGACGATCTAGAGAGATCTTGCAATCCTTTTTATAACCACCAACATATATTTTACTAGAGCTGCATATAATTCTTATTTCTCTAATTATTTATAAACCTTCAACTTTGATTATCTCCTCTCGGACCTTTAGCATGCAATTGGGAGCTAGCACATCATTATCTTGTTTGTCCCAGTATGCAATTCCCTTTTGCACCCTTTCAATACTTTTTCTTTTGTTGCTAGGAGGAATTCTCTTGTAACTGCTGCTACTGCCCCTAAGGATACTGCTGCTACTTATCCTGGGGATTTTTCTTCCAAGAGGGGGGACAATTTCCTCTAGGAATACCTGAGTGACAAGCAATATGAGCACTGGTTGATCTTCAGGAGAACTCAGACTGAATAGCTGAGCTCACAAAATCCCAAGTCAACTGGGTAAGTATGGTCTGGGAAGTGAGGATAAAGGTAGCTAAGTTATTCCAAGATTGAGGGATAACAGATAGAAGTGTCATTGTACAAACAAGGGAGAGGACATTACATTTGTTTCCCTCTAGCCTAGTATAGAGTGTATTGAGTTCTGCAATCTAGGGAGCAGGGTTGCTATTTCCAGAAATCTGGAAGTGTCTAGTACACTAATAGTCTGCAAAAACAGAAGCAAGCCCAGGGGAGCTATACTTATCACACAAATAGTTCCAGAGAGACTTTGTATTCTCTTTTTCATACATAAGGATATTATGAGCTAGGGATGAGTTCATTATCCCAAGTGCCTGAGAGTCAAGGCTGCTATGTCTAGCACACTCATCTTGATCTGTAGTAGAAGAGATAGTAGAGAAAGTGTATCACAAATAATCACTTACTATTTGTGATGGGTGCTTTGATACTTTAAAGAGTTCAAAAATGCAAAGTTAGACAAGTGACAAAAGATGTTGTTAAGTCTGAGGTCTAATCCTCAGACTATGAGTCCTTATATA
>Ga0153970_1000132_pt1 | contig 13617 bp, 12 predicted proteins | sample TSGA054MetaG_FD_102280 | JGI IMG/M metagenome (GOLD analysis project Ga0153970, IMG submission 102280) | Attine ant fungus gardens microbial communities from Georgia, USA - TSGA054 MetaG | ecosystem: Host-associated > Fungi > Mycelium > Unclassified | place: USA: Georgia, George L Smith State...
ATTAATTACCCATAGATAGTCATCTGTTCTTTTCTTAGAACAAAGGACAGCCTCCATATGGTTAGGTTATCATTATTTTAGCACAAAGACACTACCATATGTAGAACAATAGGTAGTAATCAGGTAATGATCTGTACTAGTGCACAGACCATCACTTTTCTGTATATAAGGACTCATAGTCTAAGGATTAGACCTCAGACTTAACAACATCTTTTGTTATTGTCTAAACTTTGCTTTTTTGAACTTCTCAAGTATCAAATCATCAATTACAAATTAGTAAGTGACCTTTTGTGATAAGGACATGAGATGATGATGTAGAAAGGAGACATGAGACCAAACGTAGTATATATAGTAGTCAATAGTATAGTAGAAGTTCAGTTTCATCCTGGTTTATATAATTTCTTTTTAACTCAAACACTAGGTTTAAGGGAGTTTGTAACATAAGGACGAAACTACCAACACTCATATTAATTTTATTCCACCATTATGATTCTACTCGCTGTCATCATGGCATTTCTGGGTACCATTATAACTCTCTTCTTTAACTTTCTAGCCAATGCATAGAAGGATCTTGGAAAGGAAACCAAGAACGTTTATGCAATGAGTGTATAGAACTTTGTGAAAGAAATCAAGAAGGATTTTGCAGATAAGCCAGCTAAAAGGAGAGCAAAAAAACCCAATGACTTTGAAAGAAGTCCAGACAAAGTAAAGGCTTGGTGCCAAAGAATGACATTATTCTTTCAAAGCAATGGCATCTCAAAGGAATGGGAGAAAATTGAAATAGCTCTAGGAAAGATCAAGAGAGGAAAGAACAACTAGGCCCAACAATAGGCAAATACTCAGATCAAGAAGTTTTTACCTTTTCAAAAGGAGTGGAAAGAGGCCAACAGAGAACCCAATATATCAACTATGACCAATAAGCCCCCTTTTGAGACTTGGGAGAGTATGGCTGATGAAATAGCATAGTTTTTCATATTTACAGAAACTCAAACTTATGCTATCGACAAATTGACCAAATTAAAGCAAAGAAATAGGCTACTTGAAGACTTCTGGTCAGAATTTGTCACTTAAAAAAAACTCTCCAGCTATAACAAGATTGCACTAGTGGGTCTATTCAAGAAAGGGATCTATTTGGCACTGGCACAAAAACTGGTCGAGATCAGTCAGTTAAGAAATTTGGATTTGCTAGATAAGTAGTATGAGAAAGCATTAAGTTTTGAGAGGTCAAGACAAAAAGCTATTAAAGAATTTAGAGAAAGAAAAAGGTTAGAGGATTTGGGAAATATGAGAAAGAAACTAGTTTTGGATATTCCAAGGCAAGACCCTAACACGATGGATATAGACAGGCACAAAGAGGCAAGGAGGTGTTATAATTATAGAGAAACAGGTCATCTCGCTACAAGGTGCTCCAAACTGAGAAAGAAGAGAAAAGAAGAAATGAGGATAGTTGAAGGAGTAAAGAAGGATTTTTCTTTAGGCAGAGAGTAAGTACCGACTTACCTACCATAGTAGACTTAAAAGTCCAATTACCCGATAATGTAATGAAAGACTTTTTGGACTATTTTGGTACAAGGAAATACAAGACAAACAAAGGCTACTCAATAGAATAGGTAGTAAAGAAGATCCAATAGAGTAACGAAGAGAAAGCAATTGGCATACTGAAGGTATGGGCTTACAGCTTGAGAGCAGAGGAGTGTATGAAAGAGAAGTTGAAAGAGTTAAATGGGATGACTGATGATAAAGTCCTGATGGCATTAAAGGCACTAGAGGAACCTCCAATACTCAGAAAAATGGGAGATAAGCAGCTAAACATTTGAGTCAAATTATCAATGACAGATACTCACAGGACATTCTGCAAATAGGCCTTAGTCAACTCAGGAAGTTCAACCTCTTGTATAAGTCAAAAATTTGTAAAGGAGAACCTCATCAACACTCACCAACTACCATTCCCAATCACTTGCTACAATGCCAATGGTTCTACTAATAGAGATAGAAGCATTACAGAAGTCACTGAGATGAATATGACTATTAGTGATCATCAAAAGTTAATTCAACTATCGGTAACAAATCTCAGCAACTATGACCTATTCCTAGGATATGACTGGTTACAGAAGCATAACCCAACTATCAACTAGAAAGGCTCTTTAATAAACCTTCAAAACCGTCAACAATGGTATAGGAAAATATATGTTGCAAGAGAACCAGAAGAAGAAGTAGAGAAAGAAATAGAAGAGGACGCAATAGAAGATGAGAAAAAAGTGCTATTCGTTAATCTAGAAGAAGAAGCCTGGAGGAGAGAGGAACTGAACATCAAAAGTATGAAGATGGAAGAGAAAAAAGAAGATATTCCCAAAGAATACAAAGATTTTAACGATCAAGTCTTTAACAAAGCCATTTTTGAGAAACTACCAGACTGATTTAAATGGGACCATGCCATTGAATTAATACCAAACATAACACTGAAAGAGTACAAGGTATATCTACTAAACATCAAGGAACAAGAAGAACTCAATAAATTCCTTGAAGAACATCTGAAGTCAGAACAGATCTGATCCTCTAAGTCACTATGTGTTGTTATACCACAAGCAAATTTTCCGTAGAAGATAATATTTGATAAGCTTTATAACAACAGATTCTTAATTGGAATTCACTCTAGAACCCTTTCTATATCCTTAGAACGTAATACTATATGATGAATATATTGAGCAGGTGATAATTGACCTAGAGCTTGTGTTGAGACCTCAAGAAGCAATTAAGATGAACTGGCATTGGGTTACTAAGAGAGTTAATAAGAGACTACGTTCTAAATCTACTTTTGGATAGACCAACTTAGAAAGATGGTAAACTTGTACTCTAGGACCAGTACTACTCAGATGAAGAACTTAGACTGATAGACTTTGTGCTTGTAAATAAGCATTGATGGCATCAGATCAATTATATTTGGATAAATGACCTCTAGGATGCGACTTGGAAATACTAGACATTTATTGGGACTTGCTAACTGTTTAATAGATATTTGAAGAAGTCCAAATTACAAAGCAGCATCAAGAGTATGATAGGGAAAGCTGGAAGAATATTCTAGAAGGAAGCGGTAATTAAAAAGTATCATATTTGGTGGAAAGGACTTGGTGAGGGAATGCGTTATCACAAAAAAAGGAGAGGACCGCGTTATCAGTGGGATTTTGGAAGGACTTAGGACAGAAAGGAGTCAATGGAATCCTAAAAGTAGTAATAGTTTCCTTTTTATATCTCATTTCTTGAGTTTCAGCCATTTGTAATATCTTTAATATAGTATCCAGAGTGCAGTTGGATTGGAAAAGAACCTCTTGACTCCTACCTCTATCTATACTGCCTCTGGAATTGTGAATGCAGATCTACTGAGAGTAAGAAGACTGGGACTAGTGGGGTATCTTGAGAAGAACACAGAATATACCTAGAACTTGATCTAGGGAGAAAACACTGATGGGGATCAAAGGGAATTGATCACAGAACAAAAGTGATAACAAATGGGAATATAAAAGATCCCCTAGATATTTCACAGTTGTGTGCTAACAAGTAGGCACTGGAGAGGTAATCAAATATAAAAGAGAGCTTAGGAATAGGGAAAATAATAGGGTACAATTCAAAAGACCGAAAGAAATAATAATAATGTATTTAAGAATCTACTTGAGGTAAATCTCACCATAATAGGATCTTCAAGACACATGTTCATCTCGTGTCATGACACTACTGCCCTTACCTAGTCTAGTAGCCTGGCTTGCCATTGATACAGCAGAACTACCTAGAACTCCCGTGTCATCGTGTGGGCTCTTCTTCAGCTGACCGTACAACTGGAAGCCGACTCCAATGACACATAGTGAGCTATTAACTTCTAGCATAAGCGAGTGCCCAAGTCTGTTGGGGCTCGAATTCCTGTCGAGGAAGAGTTTTGGTGGGTTTTTAGAAAGTAAGGTAGAACACTTAGAAAAACTAGAAACTTAGTTACTCAAAATAGCCATTAAGCCCTAGAGCAACAGAGAGAAATGAGGATGGAGGTATGATGCTTGAGTTCCCCTCTGTGTCCTAGAGTATTTTATTATGATTATAAAGCAAAGAGATAACAAAGAAAGTGAGACAAAGAAAACCTTTGAATTCCCAAACATAGTAAGGCCATAATGATGAGATGGCACCCCTTCCCAAACACTGGCTAACCACTCCCCGCTCTTCTAGTCCTACTCCGGAAACCCTCCCTCATATGATGGTTAGACCTCAAGCCTCTTGATAGGCCATAGGCAGAGACGGCGATCTTGAGCCATCTTGTTCTTGAGTGCATTTCCTTCATCTAGCCTTCCTACTACTTCTCTCCTCAGCTTCCCTGTTCTTCTCTTTACCTCTTCTATGTACTCTCACTTCTCTGACTTCTAGTTTCCTTCTACTGCTGTTGCGAGGCAACTTCGTGATGGTTTGACTCTCTTGATCTTGCTATAATTAGCCATCAGTAATGATGGCCCAGATCTGACCATAACTCTTCTTTAAATAGGACCACCGGCGGCTGTGGTATGATGTCACTCAGGTAGCAGTAATCCTACTAAGTTCGCTTCTGTCCTCGAAAGCACTTCTAGAAGGAGGAACCATTGATAATCCAATATAGGATGCCTGGGCAAGCATCTATGAGGTATGTGTAGCAGTGGTCATAGCCACTACTCTGCTACTCGAGCGAGAGGCTCGAGTCCATGACTAGGTATCTAGGGAACACTTCTGGGAGGCCGAACTCTTCTCTCAAGCCAGTGATTCTGGTTATTACCATGAAAAATGTCACTTATGTTGCCTAAATTGTTGTACAGTGTGACAACGCAGATGCAACTTAGGCAAGCTTTGGAGAGGACAGCAGGCTGGGAAAGCTTGGCTAGGTACACACTTAGATTACATCACACTCATAAGGTTTGATGTTAGGGGTGCAGACAAGGGGGCAACTGAGTATGGAGGGTTTATAAGTGATCAACTAACTGTATTTTCTAGAGGAGCTTTTGTCACAGTGTGTAAAGGTTGATATCTTAGGGAGGCTATGTGACAACAATCTAGAGAGATCTTATAATCCTTTTACAACCACCAATATATATCTTACTAGAGCTGCATATAATTCTTATTTCTCTAATTATTTATAAACCTTCAACTTTGATAATCTCCCCTCAGACCTTTAGCATGCAATTGGGAACTAGCACATCATTGTTTTGTTTGTCCTAGTATACAATTCCCTTTTGCACTCTTTCATCTGGAGCCTATCACGAGGGGAGTTTCAGATTTGAGAGTTTTCTTATTCTTTCCACTCTTCTTTCACTTTAACACTTTGAGCATCCTAAACTTTAAATTCTAAAAAGATGCCTAATTCTTTAAATCTTTCTAGAGCAGAAAACCAACCAGAAACTAGAACTAGGAGTCATCAAACTTCTACAGCATAGCGTGCTGGATTAGTACATCCAGTAGATAATCTAGAACATATATTACAGAAAAAAGCAAGATTTGTAGCTAAAAGATGATATGTCAGTTCCAAGATGTCAGAACTATCAGAATGGCCTACTCTAAGCCTTGAATTTCCCTCAGAGGTCAAGCTAAATCCCTTCTTAGATACTTCAGTGGAATAGATTGGACCTATTATCCCAAGAAGGTTTAGTCTTTCAAGTGTACATGTAATCCCTAAAGAATTGCCAGAAAAACTTACATCAGAGGTGACGCAAGCACTTTCTGATATTCTTACTTCATTACCACCATCTTGAACATCAACACCGCTATTTAACAACTCAACTACTACTCAGCAATCAATACAAAATATGACTGCTAAATTGAATATGCCTTTGCCCCTTAGTCCTAGCACCCCTAAGTGGGATGGACAGTTGAGAACGCTCAGAAACTTTCTTAGAATAATGGAACAGTTATTCTGAACTATAAAAATAACAGATAATCAAAAGAAACTAAATTGGATTACAGGATATATGGATGCCAATATACATGACCAATGGACCAGCTTTGAAGAATATAAAGCTGGGTCTTGGAATCAGTTCCTAGAGAGACTTAAGACAGAGTATCTGGAACTAACTACTGAAGAACAAGGTAACATAGATCATTTAAGAAAATTGTGTAAAAAGAATGCCGGAATCAATTTATTAGAGAAGGAACGACTCATGAGCTTCAAGAGGAGGTTTTTGTATATTGCTCAGAAGTGCCTCAGACTACTGGCAGTAACAGGAAACAGAGAGCTCATTAAGCTCTTTGTTAAGACTTTAGATAATGTCTTTTAAGATGCACTTAATTCTAGATTGAGTATACAGGGGACTCTTAAGGTAGATATGCAAGAAAGAAGTTGTATTGAGGATCCTTATAATCTAGATCATGTAGTACAAAAAGCTATAGAGCTAGTTAGTAGGAAGACGATAGCATGGGCATTGAAATATATGCCAGTGATATTATTTAGGAATGGAAAAGTGGACCTAGACACTAGAGAACCAGTATATTATAGTGAAAAAGAGTTAGTAAGAAAAGTTAAGGTGCATCCAGACAGGGAGACCTTGCAACAAGATATTAATGTATTAAAGACATTATATGAGAAACAAGAGAGATCATGAGAGCACCATGAGAAGAGTATATAGGGGGCTCTAGATAGCATAAAGACCCTGATATACTCATAAGGACAGATGTCAGCGCTACCAACAAAAGAAGTAGGAGGATTCCCAATGAGGTATAGACAGGGACTGCCACAAATGGGGCCACCTAGACCTCTAAGGAAGTGTTTCTACTGCTTTGAGATGGACCACTTGTTCTTGTTTTGTCCTCAAAAGACAGAAGATAAGAAAAAAGAATTAATATTGGTAGATAAGTTTATGGTGAGGTTCACAAATGAAAAGCCAATACCTATAGAATATAATATGTCCATAAAGGACTGCATAAGAAAACACCTTCCTTTGTCAATAGTAGTGATGATGTGGGGAGATCCAGAATTAGAGACTTACAGTATATGGGATCAAGAGCCAGACACAAGAGGGGTCATGGTGTTATCCCAACCTGTAAGGAGACAGATGGAAACTCTATCTAAAGTAAGCAGAAGGTCAGAGGAGATGTCCTAGTTAAGAAAGAAAGTCGGTAGTCTAGAGGTCATGTTGCAGAAGATGAATCTAGAAAGAGAACTGACTCTAGAGCAAGAAGAAGAAGATATAAAGTCCTTTTTGAGAAGGATAGCTACAGAGTATGTCCAGACAAGACAGGACTCTTAGAAAAAAGTTAGGTTTTTAGAGGTACCAATGAAGAAGCCACCATTCAAGAGACAAGTTCACTTTTGAAGTAGTAAGGTTTCAGAGGTAAATGGACAGAATCGAGATAAGGAGGAATCCTCAATAGAAAGAGCAGAAAATAGGACTTGTAGTAGATCTAGAACGTCGACTACAAGTCAAAACCACAAGTTCTCTTATCGAAAGGTGCCTATACAGGTGCTGGTAGTTGATGTTCCACTACTCCCAGCTAAGTATTTCAGACAATTTCCTTGGAGGGATATGCCAGTAAAGAATAAAACACCTATTAAGGAAGGAGTTAAAGCTGAGGAGATATTAGATAGAATGTTGGAGGGAGAAATGAAAAAAACTTCTAAAGAGTTATAGGCTGTGGCGCCAAAGTTGCGGGCAGCCTTAAAAGAGACTTTAACAAGTAAACACTTGAATAAGGATGAATCTAGAGAGAACAAAGATCAGGAAAAAGAAGATAGCTAACCACAAAAGAGAGTGGTATTGGTTAACATCATAGCAGTTACTAGAGAGCCCAAAACATACCAAGAGACTATCCAATTACCCTACTCAAAGCAGTGGGAGCAGGCAGTGAAATTCGAGTATGCACAACTACAAAAGTTAGGTATCTTTGAGGTAGTTAATGGATTACCTAATGGAAGGAAAGCCATAGGCAGCTGTATAGTTTTTCATGAAAAACGAGATGGCCATGGCAATTTGGTCAAGTTCAAAGCCTGCATTGTAGCCAAAGGTTTTTCACAAATACCTGGAGAAAACTTTACTGACACCTTCTCATTTGTCACAAAATTCTCAACTCTCTGGATCTTTCTCTCTTACATAGCTTATCTAGACTAGCATCTCCATCATGTTGATGTCATTGCTATCTACTTGCATGGTCTTTTGGATGAAAATATATATATGACAATTCCTAATAGTGTTGAAAATTCGAGTTCTGGTTACTATTGGAAACTAAAAAAGGCACTCTATGGGTTAAAACAGACCAGAAGACAATGGAAGAAATGCTTACATGAAGTCTTAACCAATTTTGGGTTTACTTAAGCATTTGCTGATAATTGTTTATACATTAAGTGTTATAAAGGTCAAATTGTCTTGTTGGTCCTAGTCTATGTTGATGATATGGCTATTGTTGGTCTTGATGGTATCTATTTAGTCTCTCTTAAGTCTTTTCTCAGCAAAGATTTTGAAATCACAGACCTTGGTGAACTCAAACACATTCTAGGTGTCTTGGTCTCCAGAGATCATCCTAGGTATCTTATTTATTTAAATCAGGCAGTGTACATCCAACGAATAGTCACTCATTTCAGTATGAAAGGATCGTTCCTAGTATCTACTCCACTTGCTATCAAACATAGCCTTTCACTATCTCAATCACCAAAGACAAAAGCTAAAAAAAGAGCATACCAAGATTATACTAGCTATATCCCTTATCTCTCCCCAGTTAGCTTACTTCTCTTTGCCATCCAAACTCGCCCTGATATTCAATTTGCAGTTGGGCTTGTTGCTCAATTTGGCAGTAATCTAGGCATAGCTCACCATAAAGCTACTAAGCACATTTTGTGTTACTTAAAAGGGACTACTAATTACAATTTAGTGCTAGGAAGATGAAGAGAAAGCAAATTTGACTTAATAGAATGGTCTGATTCAAATTGGGCACAAGATGTTGATAACTGCCAATCTACTAGTGGTTTTGTCTTTGATATAGCTGGCAGCTCCATGACCTAGTCTTTGAAAAAGCAACCTACTATGGTCACTTCCTCTATAGAAGCTAAATATATTACCTCTGCAAATACAACCAAAGAAGCTGTGTGGCTACATACACTCCTCACCGAGTTGGATTTCCCACTTACAATAGCTACAGTCATTTTTGCTGACAACCAGGGCTGTATTGCTCTTGCCAACAACCCTGTCTCTCATTCACATGCTAAACACATTAATATATATCATCATTTTATCTGGGAGCACATCAAACGACATGAAGTTAAACTCAAATATGTGTTTATCAAAAACATGTTAGCTAATGTTTTTACCAAAGCCTTGCCTTGAGAAATGTTCGAAAAATTCTATACTCTCTTAGGAGTATTATCAATGGATAGATGACTCAATGAGTAGGAGTAATAGAGTATACTCTGTTAAGTTTCATATTGCTTTTCGTCATTTGCTCTGACTATATATTTACATCTCACTACTCTATCTAAAGAGCTCCACTTGTTGCTCTTATATCCTTGTCCATTCTTTAGCGATGCTCAGGCTCCAGAATTGCTCCTCTGCCAGGTAGATACTGATATATGATTTTTATATATAAAGTATATACTTGTAAACCTAAAAGCCAGTCATTCTATTGGCTTTTAGGTGCATATGCTTATAAAACCAATCACTTATGAATACTCAATGTAAAGTCATTCTGTTGGCTTTTAGTGTAATCCTCCTCAGCTTGAAGATGTCACTATGCATTACTCTGTTAATGGTCACTTACTTAATTCTGTAATTATAGATGCTACAGCTCAAAGGAGCTTAGAAGCAAAGTTTAGATAGTGACAAAAGAAGTTATTAAGTCTGAGATCTAATTCTTAGATAAGAAGTCCTTATATTTATATACAGAATTATAATGGTCTATGTACTAGAACAGGCCATTACATGTTACTATCTATTGTTCTATATATATGGTAGTGCCTTTGTACTCTAAAATGCAATAACTTAACCATACAGAGGCTGTCCTTTGTTCTAATAAAAGGCAGATGACTATTTATGGACAATTAATTAATGTCTATGTACAAACATTGAGGACTTCATATCTCTACTAATATTAATTGCCTTGAGATTATTCTAAGCTCATTCTGAGCATTATGAAGAGGGCTTTTGTTGAGCCTAGAAGCAAAGCATTAATTAAGGTAGTTTTCAAGATATTGACAATTTAATAAATGGTACTATGGTAGTTACCTGTTGATCTGCCTGATATCTCAACTAATAGTGATTGTCTTGAGACATAACTTATATCAATTAAGAGGTATTTTTAAGGGCTTTCTGTAGCTATTAAGACTGTGAGAATTGTCAAAGAATTGGTAGAGATAGGTCTGAATAAAGTTTGTGATACTGTTAGATTACTTTGCTCCCTTTCTACACTAGTAATTTGCAGTGTTGTTAGTTAGGTCACTGTGCTCCCTCCCTCCAACAGCAAGGTTACTGTCTTTTCTAATTTTATTTCAATTTATCCTAATTTATTTGAATTTTTCCTGAATTTATTTGCATTTTTGAGTAAAAAGAGAAGTTGTGGGAATGCTTAGGTACAATTTATCAGCAGGCATCACTCCTATGTTTTTTCTCACATACATACTAGAAAATGATGAGATTTTGATCTAAGCCTCTAGCCTATCTTAAACTCTCTACTAGTTCTATGTTATTAAGTTTGTGTTGAAATCAGTCTACTATGCTCCCTTTCTACAATAGTTTATATCACAGTAAGCAGTATTGTCTATCAGGTCACTTGGTGCTCCTATTCTCTTATGTTTTATAGTGTTCCCCAACTATGGTTTAAGTAGTTATGTTTCAGCACAATGCTCCTTGTGCAAATTTGTAGGGAAATGAATTCAAATTTAAAGAAGAAATTAAAGTTAAATAAAACTCTGCTGATGTACTATTTGTAAAGTTAAGAACGAGTAGTACTAAAGTGGAGGAAAAACTTGTTGCAAATATGCAATATTATTTATTTCTATCTTAATAATTTATTTTATACAAAACAATAAGACACAGAACAATAAAGAATGTGACTATTTTTAGTATAGTATTCAATATTCCAATACTATCATAGTAGTGATCTTGTTGAAATCTAATTCTCTGTATTAGACTGCTGTCTTGGCTTTGTTCCTAAGTCCTACCTGTCTGATATTGCTCTAACTGCCTATTTCAAAGTTATTCTCACAGTAGTACTCTTTGGCTATGTGATCAGATATTGGACTTTGAGTTCTCCTTGTATAACTCGACTTTCTAGCAATACTGAACTCTATCTTAGAGCTTCTATGATATTATCTTTATAACTAGGTCACTTGTCTTATAGTCTCTTTGTTTTGACTCAATCTTGAGTCAAAGCACCTTAATCACTAATCTGATCACTCTAAATATAGATTTTTACTTTAGAAACCCAAATAGAGGAAAGAGGTAACTGAGATTGCTTGTTTGCTTCTTACTAAGTAGGGATTTTTATATGTTTTTTGAGAAATACAAAAGAAATCTATGAAAAAATAGAGAAAAATAATAAACCCAGTTATAAGCCTATAAATACAACAATTGTTCCAGTAGTAATAAAGAATTCCATGCCTTCTTAACTTCTCAATTATTTTCTATATATTTTACTAGGTTCACTATACCCTTGCCAAGTTACCAGGTTACCTATTGCTAATCCCATATCAATTTCTCCCTTACTTCAGTGACTCAGGACCTATTATTTCCTAGTTTAGAGAGTCTTGGATACTGTTTTTGCAGTCCCCAAGGTTTTTTATGACCCTTTTATTAGGCTCCTTTGTTTCTGGATTGTAGAAAATCAGTTTTGATTGGTTTTCTATTCTTAGTTATAACTGATCAGGTAATGCTATTTCCTATTCTTATCTCTTGCTGGTCCACCAATTTGGCTTTCTTTTGAAAGACTTAGTTCTAGACTTTCTCACACAAGACTTTCTTTCCTAGCTAGACTGTTATTCTAACTTTAATGCCATGGGGCCATAGGCTCATCTCCACTGGTTCTCGAGTGATTGTGTTATATTCCATAAATATAATAATTATGTAATTTATTTCTCCTAATAATTCTCCTAAAATTAATAATAGTAGGATAGTATAGTAGACTACTCTCCTCCTATTCTAGACTTCCTATAAGTACTGTGTAGTTACAGTGTAATTCCTCAGTCTGTAAATTAATGTCATCTGGTTCTAACCCTCTTCCTATCCAATCCAGATTCCTAGTTCACTTCCTTAGGACCTCTTCTTTGATAACTTCCCTTCACTCTGAAATATATGACTACCTCATGACCAGAGACTAGAACACAATACATAAGTTGAAGCCAAGGTCGTTTATTAAAGTCATACTTTACTCCAATGTCTTCTAGCTTCTGCCAGAGTCTTCCTTTGGAGTTTACACTATTATTAAGTAATATTCTTTTTCGACATAGTATATTATTCCATTTCCATAGAGTACTTTTATCTATTACTTTGCTTCTCCATCTTTTATAATTCTGTTCTTGACAAATTGGCCTATCAGTAGTAGTAACCTTATGTTCCTAGATATACCACTATATAGTTAGGTAACTAGTCTTGTCAGTAAAGTTCTCTATATTTTCTTTGTTACTTAGTAGTAGGTTCTATTCATAGTTCTAATTTTGGGATATGAAGTCATGAAAATTGTTTGTTTTTAGGCCTGAATATATTTTGGGCCTTATAATACAGTATAAGTATGACAATGTTTTCATTTGGGCCTCTAGCTCCTCTTGAACCCTTTGCTAATTCTATGTTATTTAGTTTGTGTTAAAGTCAGTATACTATGTTCCCTTTCTACAATGGTTTATGCAACTGTAGATAGTATTGTCTATTAGGCTACTTTGCTCCCTTCTAATAATAGTCTATATAAGACTCTAGCTGTAATGACTTAAGTCCACTCCAAGTCAAAGTTGACAAGAAGAACTCGATAGAGTTCCTATTTGATTTTGTACATTACTTATACATTTTACTATAGTGGCTGTGCAATATCCTTTCATGGTCCTCATGTTATTTCCATCATGTGTCTACCTCATCATATATTGTGACTGTGACATGTGACCTTGTGTGTGATGTGACCAATGTGTGACTATATGACTATCACATGATGCTTTCCCATGCTCTACCTTAGTAATGATCTAACTAAATAAAACAAAACAAAACAAAAAGAAAAATAGAAAATAACTTAGCTGTTTTACCAAGTCATGACAGTCTGTGTCATAGTGAGCAATATTGTACATCAGATTGCTTTGCTTCTTTCTAACACTGGTAGTTTGTACTATTGTAAGTCAGGTCACTTTGCTCCCTTCCTATAACAGTAAGGCCATAGTCAGCTTGCTTTACTTACTACCTGTTCTAATTTATTTGAATTTTTCTGAATTTATTTGCATTTTTGAGGGAAAAGAGAGGGTGTGGGAATGCTTAGGTAAAATTTAGTCAGCAGTTAGTCAGCACCATCATCCCACATTCCTTTTGACATACATACTAAACGAGGTTTTCATCTGGGCCTTTGGCCTATCCAGAACCCTCTACTAATTCTGTGTTATTAAGTTTGTGCTGAAGTCAGTCCGCTATGCTCCCTTCCTACAACATTCTGTGTAATAGTAAGTAG
>Ga0153970_1000135_pt1 | contig 13514 bp, 7 predicted proteins | sample TSGA054MetaG_FD_102280 | JGI IMG/M metagenome (GOLD analysis project Ga0153970, IMG submission 102280) | Attine ant fungus gardens microbial communities from Georgia, USA - TSGA054 MetaG | ecosystem: Host-associated > Fungi > Mycelium > Unclassified | place: USA: Georgia, George L Smith State...
CTGTGCCCTAGAGTATTTTATTATTGATTACAAAGCAAAATACAACAAAAAAAGTGAGACAAAGAAAACCTCTGAATTCCCAATTCTAGCAAGACTGTAATGATGGTACGGCATGCCTCCCGAACACCGACTAACCGCTCCCTGACATCCTAATCCTACTCCGGCAACCCTTCCTTGCACAATGGTCAGGCCTTGACTGTCTCACGGACCATAGACAGAGACAGCGGTCTTGGCCATCTTGTTCTCATGCACATTCTCTTCGTCTAATCTCCCTACTACTTCTCTTCTCAGCTTCCCAGTCCTTCCTCTTACCTCTGCTATGCACTCCCACTCTTCTACTTTCTGGCTTCTTCCTACTACTGTTACGAGGTGACTTTGCAATGGTACGACTCTCTTGATCTTGCTATACTTAGCCATCAGTGATGATGGTCCAAATCTGATTGTAACTGTTCTTTAAATAGGATCTCTGGCGGCTATGGCATGATGTTGTTCAGATTGTGTAGTCTACCCTAAGCTTGTTTCTGCCCTTGAGAGCACTTCTAGAAGGGAGATCCATTAGGAATCAGATACGGGGCGCCTGGGCAAGCGTCTATGAGGCGTATATAGCAGTGGTCACAGCCACTACCCTGCTACTCAAGCTAGATGCTTGAGTCCATGACTAGGCATCTAGAGAAACATTTCTAGGGGGCCAAGCTCGTCTCTTGAGCTGGTTATTCCTGTTATTAAGGTGCAGAATGTCACTTAATTTGCCTAAACTTTTGTATGGCATAATAGCAAAGTCACCTTGTAACAGCAGTAGGAGGAAACCAGAAGGTAGAAGAGTGGGAATGCATAGGAGAGGTAAGAGGAAGAACTGGGAAGCTAAGGAGAGAAGTAGTAGGGAGATTAGATGAAGGGAACGTGTGCGAGAACAAGACGGCTCAAGACTACTGTCTCTGTCTATGGTCTGTCGAGATGCCCAAGGGCTGACCATTGTGTGAGGAAGGGTTCCTGGAGTAGGATTAAAATGCCAGGAAGCAGTTAGTCGGTGTCTGGGAGGGGCGCTGTACCATCATTATGGCCTTGCTAGAATTGGGAATTCAGAGGTTTTCTTTGTCTCACTTTTTTTGTTGTATTTTGCTTTGTAATCAATAATAAAATACTCTAGGGCACAGGAGGGGAATCAAGCATCATACCCCCATCACCATCCCTCTCTGTTGCTCTAGAGCTTAATGGCTATTTTTGAGTGACTGAGTTTCTAGTCGTTCTGAGTGTTCTAGTTTCCCTTCCAAAAAAAACCCACCCAAACTCTCCCTTAACGGGAATTCAAGCCCTAACGGACTTGGGCATTTGCTTACACTAGAAGTTAACAGCTCGCTACATGTCATTGGAGTCAGCTTCCAGTTGTACAGTCAGCTGAAGAAGAGCCCACACGATGTCATAGGAGTTCTAGGTAGTTCTGCTGTATTGACAGCGAGCCAGGCTACTAGACTAGGTAAGGGCAGTAGTGTCACGACGCGAGATGAATGCGTGTCTTAGGGATCCTATTACGGTGAGATCTACCTCAAGTAGACTCTTAATATATTATTATTATTCTTTGGTTTCTTTTGGATCATATTCTAGCCTTTCCCCCATTATAAAGCTCTCCCTTTCTATTTGATTACCTCCCCAGTGCCTACTTGTTTAGTGTACAACTATGAAACATCTCGGAGATTGTTCTATTCTCATTTGTTGTCACCCTTGTTTCAAGATCAAATTCCCTTTGATCCCCATCAGCAGAGCATGTGATTTCAATCCAAATGCCATCACATTCTTGGACAGGAAATGGATTTAATACAGTACTTGACCTCTTCTATCGATGACTCTGTGCATAACCTCTCTAGTCTGTTATAAAACTAGACCTCATGCATACTTTTTGACAACCCAATTGTCCAGTGTGTCATGTGGCACTCACAATATATCTCGAAGCACCAGCTCTTAAAAATTTTAGATGAGAATATCTGAACTGCAAGATAAGGAAGATTTGGACCTTGGTGTTTGGCAATCCTCAAACCCAAGATCGAGACCCCTGTTGATCAATTGAGAGATTTACATGTTAAGGATGCTACAATGAAATCAATTGTCTTCTCAGCCAGTTCATCAATATCTTGATTACAAAAGGCTAGATTCTCTGCAAGTATTTATATCTTGGTAAGTGCTGTTACTACTAATTTGATAGCCAGATCTGTCATTTGGAAGACACCATATCTCCTCAAACTTGTGATACTACTATCCAACATTTCTTTTTAGTAATGGATCCCTGTCCAAGTGTATCTGCTAAATCCTCTCATTGTCTATTCAGTGTCTAACATCAACATTACCATATTTCTTATCAGCCTGAAAACACATGTGCGCAGCAGTATCACCCCTTATCTTAATTTGACTGAAGTTGTCTCATGTCAGCTTGATGATGATGGACAAGCTGGTGGAAACCCCCTTCCATGAGTAGAGTAATTTAGTTTCCAAAGCCATACTTTTTGACTCTATACTAATCAATCACATAGATGGAATACCATAAAGCACTTCCAGCCATTGGTCTGATTCAAATAACCAATTACACCATTTTTTTATTTTAATTTTAAAGAGGCATATGAAATTGCATTCACCTATCCCTGGTCAGTACTGCCCTGTACAAGCTATCAATCTTGTCATAGAGGACAGCATTCAAGAGAGTAGTCTTGTAAATTGTTCAGGTACTTTTTTTTCTCTCAACAACTCAAGTGTATGTGCTTTGCTTGATTTTTATAAATTGATAGTTCCACACTAGCTTCAAGAAAAAAAAAAAGTGCAATGATGAATGCTACTGATAATCAGGCCATAGGAAAGTTTGACACTTGACAATGTGAGTGTTCAATCCATTTTATGACAGAAACATAACTGACCTACTTGATAACTGAGTTTTTTTTTGTTCAGAGTGCGTGTCATCAAGATAATACTCATAAATTAACTTCTACAGCTGTGAACCCCTTCCCATAACCTAATCTATTCCAACTCTCCCTCATGTAAAATCATGCTTGGAAACATAACCCATAACCCTTTTTTTTTACCCTTTCCCATTTACTAGATCATTCCTTGTTATCTATAATAGATAACATTCATACCTAAACTTCTTTTTGATCTGTAGATACACTTGTGACATACTTCAATCAATGATCTTAAATACCACTTGAGAGACTAAAAAAAAAGCCATAAATGACTTTTGAACATTGAGATAGTGTAGAGATCAGGTGCTCACTAACATCATCAATGAGCACTCTCCTTGACTACTTCTCTACTTATTCCTTTTGTTATCATTATCCAATGAGGATTGACTCTTTTTTTCTTATTGTTTTGAAGAAACTTGTGAGCTGTTTTGATATTATTGTTCTACTGTACAAAAATAGTGCTACTAAGTATTTAAAAAGTCTTCTGTAATAGAAATGAGGTAGCAAGATATAGGAGCAGTCAATCACCTTCACAGTATCTTCATAAATCTATAGGTCAGTAGCCAAACAAGGGATGGATGCTGTTGTGCTCACAAACTACTTACCAGTAGCATTAACCTTCCAATCTTTTCAATAGCAAAAAGCTTGGTTAACTCTTATTCCAATCAGTTCAGATATATATGTGTGAAATGAGGCCCAAGGCCTTTTTGTGATTAAAAAAAAATAGATGGACATGAGTCTGTTAGTCATAATAAAAGAAAAATATAGTAGAAAGTATTCACATTATAGTCAGAATCCTTTTTTTGTGTGTGTGGGGTCTCAGATAAAAAGGTGAGCTCATGTTCAGCTATATTTTCCCTAACAAATTTCTAGTCATTCACTTTTACCATGTTCATGTTCATGACTAGCTATCTCTTTGCATTTGATCTAGATCTGAAACCACTTCATGATATAATAGACCCTCCATAAGCTCAATCTCAGATTTAAAGATGATTAGCTGACCAGATTTTTTTACATCCACAACACAACATTTAATAACTACCATAGTAGTAACACTGTCACAAACTTCATTTGACCATATCTCCATCAATTCTTTGATGATTCTCATAGTCTTAATGGCTATGAAAAGCCCTTAATAAGACCTTCTGATCAATACCAGTCACGTCTCAAGGCAATCAGTATTGGCTGAGATATTAAGCAGATTAATAGGTAACCACCATATTACTATTTATTAAATCACTAATATCTCAGAAACTGCCATGATCAATGCTTTGGTTCTAGGCTCAGAAGAAGCCTTCTTCATAATGCTCACAATAAGTTTAGAATGACTTCAAGGCAATTAATATTAGTGGAGATATGAAGACCTCAATGTTTGCACATGGACTTCATTAATTATCCATAGATAGTCATCTGCCTTTAATTAGAACAAAGGACAGCCTCCATATGGTTAAGTTATTGCTATTTTAAGTACAAAGATACTACCATATATAAAACAATAGGTAGTAGCATGTGATGGCCTGTTAACAACTAGAATGCACAAGTATGTCTTTGAGACTAAGAGGTACTAGACCAAACTAAGTGTCACAGAAACCTAGTTGCACATTGGTTTGACTTGGAATAAAGCATATTCCATTGCAAACCAATGAGTAGATATAACTAATTACAAACTTATATACTAATGAAATATTCCAGAAGCTTCCACTGGATCATAGCATTGGCTTGATTCCCCAACACTAAGACCAGACAGAAATGACTGGTCTTAGGGCTTACATGGTAAACACCTTATGTACAATACAAGTGTACAACTATTTACCTAAGAATGAACATGTTTCAGGTGTCTCTATATATGTTGCTAGGGAAAAATTTAATAGAATGTAGGAAGAATGAAGATAAAGTCTATAGTATATCATTCTAGAACATAATTAGGGAGACAAGAAGAGGAATGATGAAAGGTGTCAGAATAGCTAGTTCCAGAGTAGAATAAAGCCAAGATATATGAGAAGAAATTGATTGAGTAAAAATAAATAAGGAAGTTTACCTGTGTTGATTTTTGGAATATGAACTGCTCCTTTATCAGTGTTTGACAAGGAGAACTTGATAGAGTTCTTGTTAGATTTGCTACACTATATATACAATTACTATTGTGGCTATGTGTCATATTCCAAAAATCTAACAATTATGTAATTTAATTCTCCTAATAACTCTCCTAAAAAAAATTATAATTAGTAGGATAGCATAGTAGACTACTCTTCTCCTATTTCAGATTTCCTATAAGTACTGAGTAGTTACAGTGTATTTGCTTAGTCTGTAAATTAATGTCATCTGGTCCTAACCCTCTCCTTGTTCAATCCAGATTCCTAGTTCACTTCTTTAGGACCTCTTCTTTGACAACTTCTCTCCATTCCAAAATACATGACCACTTCATGACCAGAGACCAGGGTGCAACATATAAGTTGAAGCCAAGGTCATTTATCAAAGTCATATTCCACTCCGATATCTTCTATCTTCTGCTGGAGTTTGCCTTTGGAGTTTTATGCTATCACTAAGTACTATTCCCCTCTGGCATAGTACATTATTCTGTTCCAGAGAGTACCTTTATATACTACTCCACTCCTTTGTTCCCACCATAATTTCCATCCTTGACACTATGCACTTTATCTCCCATGGTTTCCATATTACTTGTTAACTGACTTCTTTGTCACATGCTGTGACCATGACTCCATGTGACCATTCTGTGACCTTTGTCACATCTTTTGTGACTATGTGGCTTGTTACATGATATTTTCCCATACTCCACTTTAGTAATAATCTAAAGAAAAGAAAAGAAAAGGAAAAGAAATATTAAATAATAACTTAGCCATTTTGCCAAGTCATGATACCACCTTTCTCTTAAGTTTCCTTGTCCCAAGGAATTTTCCTACAACTTATAATATGGGTCAACCATGTTGTCTATCTTGTCATTGTCTTCTTCTGTCCACTCTCTAACTCTTGATTTTTCTTTTTCAATTTCTTCTTCCTCCACAATTGTTTCTATTTTTATTTCCCCTAATCACTTGCCTTTCCACTATCTCCAATTCCCCTCTAATCTTCCCCAATATTCTTAGTTGTATCTCTTGTTTGACTATCCAAATAGTTTTCTTGCCATAAATCTTCCTGGCAACTCTCCTCTTCTGAATGTCCCTTCCTCATGTTCTTGTTTTGCCACATCTTCTTTATCTTGCTGATATTCTTTCTCAAATTCTTTGATTGCTTCTTGTACATTCTTCAAATTCTCCTTTCTTTTCCAAGTATTAGACTTTGCTGTGAATCCCTTCTAGCATACTAGATATTTATTTTTCCCTCTTACTCATCACTTATTTAATATCCTCTCTACTTCCTACTCTTTCTCCTCCTTAATTATGACCAGAGCCAGTTGCTCCTTTTTCTGCCCTTCTATTTGTCCTACATATTGATGTAATCTACTAACATTGATTACCAGATGTATTTTCACTGTATTAGGTAGTCCCAATTCTACTACATTCAATGATACAATTTTCTTTATTTTGTAAGGTCCAACAAATCTTTCTGTAAGTTTCTCTGTCCTCCTTCTGACCATTTGGTACTTTAGGTCCTTAGTGCTTAACATTACCAAGTCCCCTACTTTATAGTTGTATACCTCTCCTCACCTTTTATTGATGTATCTCTTTATTTCTTCTTGTACTTTTACTAGTGCCACTTTCACTTCCTCTTATATTTCCTTCATTTTCTCAATGAATTTCTCTGCCCCCTTGTATTTCCCCTTCTTCCTCCCCTCAAATCCCATTCTGGAGTCTTGTCTGTAATTTGCCTTGAAAAGCAATATTCATGTACTCAAGTGTACTTTGTTATTATATGCAAACTCTGCTGTCCCCAACTATTCAGGCCATTGCTCCTATCTATGGTCGATAAACATTCTGAGGTACTGTTCCAACTCTTAGTTGACCCTCTCTGTTTGTCCATCTGTGTAAGGCTTAGTTGGGTTGACCTTAACCTCACTCCTTATCCAAGTTGACAAGGAGAACTCAATAGAGTTCCCGTTGGATTCTGTATACTATTTATATATGAAGAGTAACCCTAACCCTTCCCTTTTATCCCACGCTTCCCTATGAGTCACCTTCCTTTCATGTGTTCATCAATAAGAAAATAAAAGAAAAGAAAAGAAATATAAATAATGACTTAGCTGTTTTGCCAAGTCATAACATACACTGCTTTCTCCTCCTCCTTCCTTTGACATCCATACTATTTCTGTCTGTCCTTGATCACCCCCTGCCCTCTATTTTCTTCTATATGACATCTCTTTTCTCTGTACTCTTCATACTGTACATATATCACTATTATTTCTCTTGTACACCATTCCAGCTCTAATAAGTGTGCCTCTTCTGGGATGCCTTTGTCACAATGATCCTCTGCCCTCTTCCTCAACTCTGCCCCCAAACTTCTCCACCCTTTTTTCTGCACTTCTCATGGCTTGGCTGTTGACTTGGCAAAACAGCTAAGTCAGTATTTATATTTCTTTTCTTTTCTTTTCTTTTTCTTTTGGACTTACTACATAAGGAAGGAGTGTGGGAAAGTGTCACATGACAGATATCACAGTGTGACATCACACAAAATGAAGTCACATGACAACTGTGGGAAAGTAGTACACAGACCATGTAGTAGTTGTATAAGTAGTATACAAGAAATGCATGAGGTGTCATGACTTGGCAAATTGGCTAAGTCATTATTTATATTTCTTTTCTTTTCTTTTCTTATTTACAACTACAAGATGGAGTGTGGGAAAGTATCACATGACTTTGTCACAGTATCACAATGGTTACAAGTCACAAGTCACAGAGTGTCACATGACTAGAGTAACATGAGGACCATGGGAGAGTAAGCACATAGCCACAATAGTAAAATGTATAAGTAGTAGAGAATTAAGCGAGAACTCCATTGAGTTCTCCTTGTCAAGCACTGATAAAGGAGCAGTTAGCTTTATTCCAGCTTAGGAGTTAGCTATTCTGACATTGGCCATGTGTGTCACCTTCTCTTTTTCTACCCTTCTCAACTTTCTTTCTTCTTCCTATGCTTTTCCCTTTCTAGGGTGCGCTAGCTCCCTTGGTTGGTACACCTTTTGTGGCTTCACTGTATATGCTACCCTTTTCTTTTTTTCCTACAACAGGCACTCCCTATACTTGTGCCCTTTCTTTTCACACTTAAAGTACTCAACTACTACTGTCTCCTACCTTCTGATTATTCTTTCTTCTACTCCATATTGCATTACTCTACTCCTTAATATTTCAAATTTATTTTGAGGAGCAATAATTTCCTCTTCTCCTTCCCTCTGCTTCCTGCAATTGCAGTGATGGGGATCAAAAGTTTGATCACAAAACAAAGGTGAAAACAAGATCAGAAAGGTGAAATCTCCAAGCTGCTTCACAATTGTGTACTAAACAAGTAGGCACTAGGGAGATAAATGAAATAATAGAGAGCTTACTAAAGGTGAATGTCCAAGAAATAACCAAAATATATTAAATAGAAACCTAAGAAGAACTGTTTTTAGTATCCACTCGAGTAAACCCTTACCATAATAGAATCCCTAAGGCACATATTCATCTCATACTGTAATACTACTGCCCTTACCTAGTCTAGTAGCCTGGCTTGCTGTCAATACAACAGTACTACCTAGAACTCCTGTGCCATCATGTGGGCTCTTTTTCAGCTGGCCATACAACTAGAAGCCTACTCCAAAAACACATAGCAAGTAGTTAGCTCCTAGCATAAGTGAATGCCCAGGTCTGTTGAGGCTTGAGTCTCCCTTTGAGGGAAGTTTTATAGAGTTTTCATAAAGCAAACACAAAAGAAAAACCACAAATCACTCAAATAGCCTTTTAGCTCTAGAGCAACAGAGGGAGAGATGGGGGGGGAAGAGTATTTTTTGTCCCTTCTGTGTCCTAGAGTATTTTATTAGGATTACAAAGCAATGATACAACAAAAGAAAAGAAACAAAGAAAACTTCCAAATTCCCAAAGATAGTAAAAGTAAAATGATAAGATGGCACCTCTCCCAATCACTTGGCTACCACTTCCCACTTCTCTAATCCTACTCTTGGGGTTCTTCTCTAAACAATAGATGGCTCTTGAGCCTTTTGATAGGCCATAGAGAGAGGTAGCAATCTCAGGTTGTCTTGCTCTTGAGCATATTGTCTTTATCAATCACCTCTTCTTCTATCTCTCTATCTGATCTCTCTGCCTGACCTCTCTAGTCCTTCTACTACTTCTCTATACCTCATCACATCTTTGAGCCTTAGTCTTCTTCTGTTAGGTTTGCAATGCAGTTCCCAAGAGGACTCGTCTTGCTAGTTCTTACTATAATTAGCCATTAGCAATAATGGCCTTGCTCTGATGGTAACCTAGATGTTATAAATAAGTCACTGTCAGCAAGATATGACATTATTCTTATAGAAAACATCTTCTAAGGTTCTTTCTGCTTTTGAGAGCACTCTAGAGGGGAGTTCTGTTATAGATCTGTTATGAAATTCTCTAGACAATGCTTATGAGATCTCTGTAGTGGTGGTCACAGCCACTACTCTTCTACTCAAGTGGTATGCTTGAGTCCATGACTAGGCATCTAATGATATCTCTGAGGGGCCGAACTCGTCTCTCAAGCTGGTTATTCTTGTTATTATGGTGAAAAATATCACTTTTATTGCCTAAATGGCTGTCTGGCATGACAGCACATTTGTCTCATGTCATGACACTCCTGTCCCTACCTAGTCTAGTAGTCTGGCTCACCATCAATACAGCAGATCTACCTAGAACTCCCGTGCTGTCATGTGGGCTCTTCTTCAGCTGACTGTACAACTGGAAGCTGAATCCAAAAACATATAGTAAGTAGTTAGCTCCTAGTATAAGCAAATGCCCAAGTCCATTAGGGCTCAAATTCCCATTGAGGAAGAGGTTTGGTGGTTTTTAGCAAATAGAGAAAAACACTTAGAAAAAGAGAGACTTAGTTACTCAAATAGCTGTTAAGCTCTAGAGCAACAAAAAGGGATGATGATGAGAATATGATGCTTGAGCTCCCTTCCATGCCCTAGAGTATTGTTATCAAAAGACTGTGATAGCTCTTAGTAATCACCCTAGGTGAATGTTCAAGAAGAACTTGATAGAGTTCTCCATTGTATTTTATACACTACTTATACTACTTTTACATGGTCTGTGCACAAAAGTCCTGTGATCACATGTCTTTCCAGAATGTTCTACAATCACCTGATCCAATCACATGATGAGGTTTACTTAAGCTTCCCATGCTATTTATAGTTTTATCTTGTTATATGTTTTGAGATTGTAGATCAACTGTTCAAAGGTGCAGGAAGTTATTTCCTTTTTGGGGCTCTCCTAACAAGTATTTTATTAAGATTACAAAGCAAAAAGATAACAAAGAAAGTGAGACAAAAAAAACCTCCAAATTCCCAAACATAGCAAGGCCAAAATGATAAAATAGTGCCTCTCCTGAGCACTAGGTGATGTAAGAAAGCTAAACTCTAAGCCAGAATTAAGCCAACTGCTCTTTGTTCAGTGATTGACAAAGAGAACTCAATAGAGTTTCTGTTAGATTTTCTACACTACTTATACAACTACTATATGGTCTGTGCACTACTTTCCCATACCTATTATGTGACCCATCATATGACATCATGTGATGTGATGCTATGACTTCCTGTCATGTGACACTTTCCCACACTTCCTTCTGTGTAGTAAGTCCAAGATAAAAGCAAAAGAAAAGAAAAGAAAAGAAATATAAATAATGACTTAGCCATTTTGCCAAGTCATGACAGGTGACTGCTCCCTACTCTTCTAGTCCTACTCCAGAATCCTCTCTCACATGATAGGTGGGTCTGGAGCCTCTTGCTGGGCTATAGAAGGAGACAGCAATCTTGAGTTGTCTTGTCCTCAAGTACGTTGTTATGAGAGCCCCAAAAAGGAAATAAATTCCTGTACATTTGAATACTTAATCCACAATATCAAGTCATACAACAGAGTCAAGATATAAATAGCATGGGAACTTAGGTAATCTGTTCATGTGACAAGGTCATGTGATCATAGAACATTCCAAAAAGACATGTGACCATGGACTAGTAGTGTACAGCCACTTGTAAAGTAGTATAAGTAGTCAAGCAATCTAACGAAGAACTCTATTAAGTTCTTCTTGAACATTCACCTTGGGTGATCATTAAGGGCTATCATAGTCTATCAATAACACATGTTATCTTCATCTAACCTCTCTTCTACCTCTTCTCTATCCTTCTCCCTATATCCTCTATTTCTTCTCACTCCTCCAAAATCCAATTTCCTTCCACTGCCATTGTAAGACAGCCCTGCATCGACTCACCTCTCTTGATCTTGATATAATTAGCCATCATCAATGATAGCTCAGATCTAATGGTTGCTCTTCTGAATATAGCACTGCTGGTCGCTGAGGTATGATATCACTTTAGTCAAGATTAGGCTTTGAAGCTTGCCTCTACCCTCAAGAGTACTCTAGAAGGGAAATCTTTTATAGATCTAATATAGGGTGCCTAGGCAAGTGTCTATGAGGTATCTATAGTAGTAATCACAGCCACTACTCTGCTACTCAAGTGGTGTACTTGAGTTCACGACTAGGCATCTAGGGAACATTACTAGGGGCCAAACTCAATTCTCAAGCTGGTTATTCTTGTTATTAAGGTAAAAATAGTCACTTAATCTACCTAAATGACTGTCTAGCATGATAGCACTTTTACTTTTTAATTTCTTTCTAATACCCCCACTTTCTCCTTCTTTTCACAAACCCTTTAGTATGCAATTGAGTACTGTCACTACCTTTTCTATTTGCTCATCACAGTAAACATCTCTTTTGTCCTTTTTAATGTATTAAGACAACCAATAGTTAATAGCTGCTTGAGGGTACCTGGCTCTCTGCAACCTACAAGGAAGAGTTCTAGTACTTGCTCATAGGTGAGATGTCTTGCTCCCCATCTATACCTTGTTAGGGAGGCAATTTTAGGTAAGCCATCTAGAAGAGTATGAACTATCCTTGGCCTCTTTACATAGGACTTTGGCTTGTTGTGGAAGTCACTGATGCCTTCCCAAAAGAGGGTCTGACTGGAGTACTGGGAGATAGTGTTTGTGATTTTGCAGTCTACCTATGTACTCTACATTATAAAAGTGTTGATTTAAAAAAAAAAGACAATTATCAGCCATGGTCTGATAATGAGTGGTTAGTAGAAAAGATATTAGTACTGTTGGATAAAGACATTACAATGCAGTAAAGCATTGAATGTCTGGAACTCAAAATATTGGATTTGAGGTATGAATAGGACTCTTTGGAGAAATCTTGAACTATTTCTTTTCTATTTTTGGACTTGGATGTTATGAGAGCCCAAAAAAGGAAATAACTTCCTATGTATTTGTATCACATGATTAGGTCAGGTGATTGTAGAATATTCCAGAAGGACATGTGATTGTGAGACTTTAAGGCACAGACCATATAGAAATAATATAAGTAATATACACAATATAATAGAGCACTCTATTGAGTTCTTCCTGAACATCCACCTAGGGTGAACTCTGAGTCTTCATGACTTAATGCTAACATTAGACTAATCCATTCTTAGACAATGACTCAGCTTGTCACTTCTGTCACTGGACTGTCACTTAACTAGTCACCCTTAGTTAAAAGAAGTATTACTATATTATAACATAGTTACAGTACCTAGTTAGGATAAATATAGGCCAGAAAGAGAAGGGAACAGCAAGTTCTCTCTTTCTGTATTCCTCCCTGTAAATCTCTACTCTGAGGAATCAGTACTCTTAGGACAATCTTGAAGCATGCTACTCAAAGTCTCATTGATGTCTCTCCTCTGATATAACTTCACTGAAAACCTTAACCAGACCCTTTAACAAGGAGCATAAAGATATCAAGTGTTTGACATAGGCTTCAAGTTGAATGCATATCAACTGTGAGGTCTAGAATCTTAATACTTTCTCTTTATATTAATGCTGGCCTTTGGGACAGCAGTGCTAGTTATCAATTGGGTTCAGCCAGGGGACCATTGCAGTACATGGTCTCCATGACACATTATGTGAAGCTGGAAATTCCCACTTACATCATTCAAGATATTATACCTGCCTGTTCTTTTGTCACTTGCCTTTGTTGCAGTAAAATGAATTGAGCACAGGGGAAAAGAGGGAAAGACAGAAAGACTTAATTAAAATATAACTACAATTCCATTGTCATGACTTGGCAAAACGGCTAAGTCATTATTTATATTTCTTTTCTTTTCTTTTTCTTTTTCTTTGGACTTACAACTACAAGGTGGAGGGTGGGAAAGTATCACGTGACTTTGTCACAATGTCATAATGATGTGATGGATGGTCACAGATGGTCATGTCACAAGTCACAGTCACAAGATGTCACATGACTAGAGTAACATGAGGACCATGGGAGAATAAGCGCATAGCCACAGTAGTAAAGTGTATAAGTAGGTAGAGAAATGAGCGAGAACTCCATCAAGTTCTCTTTGTCAATCGCTGA
>Ga0153970_1000145_pt1 | contig 13293 bp, 13 predicted proteins | sample TSGA054MetaG_FD_102280 | JGI IMG/M metagenome (GOLD analysis project Ga0153970, IMG submission 102280) | Attine ant fungus gardens microbial communities from Georgia, USA - TSGA054 MetaG | ecosystem: Host-associated > Fungi > Mycelium > Unclassified | place: USA: Georgia, George L Smith State...
CTCTACCTAGAAATGATTTTATGTTGGATATGAGTGGTAGGGTAATGTTCTGGAAGGAGTTGACATGTGATTCCAGGATTTTCTTTGCAGCCATGATAGAGTCTGTGATGACAGTGATATCATTTATTTCCATAGCTGGGGTGAGGCCAATATGTATAGCCATGAGCTCAGCTTCAACAGATGTGATGTTCATAGCCTGGATTTGGGGTTGATTGACAACATGGTTGTTGAGCCAAATGTGGGTGGCAGCTGTTGCAACATGGGATTTCTTGATGCCTCTATCAGCGGTGACAGCAGTATGGTGGAGTAAACATTGTGATTGGCAAAAGGTGATGTTGAGATTCTGAATGTGTTTAAACAGGTCCTCATTGCTAGAAGAAAGAGGGGAATGAAAAGCTATTCTACTAGAGAAATGATCGACTACTCTTGAACCAGGGGAGAGTAGGGGGTGGAGGGGACAGAAAGTTTTTGTAATTTCAGATAAACATTTGTTGACATCTTTGATGGGGCTTATTGTAACGAGTTTACCTTCTATAATGTTTGGATGACATAGTGCACTGAGGAGGAGGATAACATTTGTTATGATGGAGGAGTGATGTAGAGAGCATGAGGACTAATATAACATATATATATATAGGAGTTAGTGTAGTAGTACAGACTTAGCTTCATTCTGGTTTATATAATTCTTTCTTAACTTAAACACTAGGTTTGGAGAGACTTTGTAACATAAGAATGAAGCTACCAATACTTATATCAATTCTATTCCATCATCATGATCTCACTTGCTGTCATCATGGTATTCCTAACTACTATCATAACCCTTTTCTTCAACTCCTTATCCAATGCCTGGAAAGACCTAGGAAAAGAAACCAAGGATGTCTATGCAACTAGTATACAGAATTTCATGGAAGAAGTCAAGAGGGACTTTGCTGACAAACCAACCAAAAGGAAAACAAAGGAACCTGATGACTTCGAAGGAAGTCTAGATGAAGTAAGAGCTTGGTGCCAAAGAATGACACTGTTTTTCCAAAGCAACAATATCTCAAAGGAATAGGAGAGGATTGAAATGGCTTTAGGAAAGATCAAAGGAGAAAAAGACAATCAGGCCTAACAATGGGCAGATATGCAAATCAGAAAGTTTCTATCCTTCCAAAAGGAATGGAAGGAGACCAATAGAGACCTCAACATATTGATCATGACCAACAAACCTCTGTTTGAAACCTGGGAACAGATAATGGACAAGATAGCATAGTTTTTTTATCTCAACAGAGACTCAAACACATGCAATTGACAAATTGACCAAGCTAAAATAGGGAAATTGGCTACTAGAAGACTTCTGGTCAGAATTTGTCACTTGAAAGGAACTCTCTGGCTACAATGAGATTGCACTAGTGAGTTTATTCAAGAAAGGAATCTATCCAGTACTAGCATGAAAACTGGTTGAGATTGGTCAGTTGAGAAATTTGAATTCGTTGAATAAATAGTACAAGAAAGCGTTAAGTTTTGAGAGATTGAGATGAGAAGCTATTGAAGAATTTGGAGGAAGAAAAGGCTTGGAGAACTCAGGGGATGTGAGAAAGAAACCAGTTTTGGATGTTCCAAGGCAAGACCCTAATGCTATGGAAGTGGATAAGCACAAAGAAACAAGAAGGTGCTATAATTGTGAAGAAATGGGTCATCTTGCTGCAAGGTGCTCCAAACTAAGGAAGGAGAGAAGAGAAGAAGTAAGAATTATAGAGAATGTGATGGAGGATTTTTTCCTAGGCAGGGAGTAAGCACCACCTTACTTGCCTTTATAGATTCAAAAATTCAATTACCTGAGAAATCAATAAAAGATTTTTTGGATTATTTTGGTGTAAGAAAATACAAAACAAATAAAGGATACTCAGTGGAATAGGTAGCAAAGAAGAAGTAATTGGTATACTAAAGGTATGGACACACAGTTCGAGAGCGAAAGAATACACAAAAGAAAAAATAAAAGAGTTAAAAAAAAAATGAATGATGAAGTTCTACTATCCCTGAAAGTACTAGAGAAACCATTGATACTTAGGAAAATGGAAGATAAGCAGCTAAATGTCTGAGTCAAACTGATAACAATAGACATTTACAAGACATTTTACAAACAGGTACTAGTCAGCTCAGGAAGTACAAGCTCATAAAGGAAAACAACCTTGACACAATATGACTACCATTTCCAATCACCTGTTATAACGCTGATAGAACTACAAACAAAAATAGCAATGTCACAGAAATTGTCAAGATAAACATGACCATAGGCAATCACTAAGAGCTTATCCAATTATCAATGACAAACCTTAGCAAACATGACCTATTCCTAGGATATGATTGGTTACAGAAATATAACTCATCCATCGACTGGAGAAACTCTTTAATCAGTTTGCAAAACTGTCGACAATAGTGCAGAAAGGTCTACATACCAAAGGAACTAGAGGAAGTTGAAGATGAAGATGTTGAAGAAGAAACAATAGAAGAGGGAAAGAAGGTGCTATTCATTAACCTAGAAGAAGAAGCATGGAGAAGAGAAGAGTTGAACATTTAAAGTAGGAGTGAAAGCATAGAAGAAATTAGAGGAGACATACCTAAAGAATACCAAGACTTTAATGATTGGGTCTTCAACAAAGCAGTATTTGAAAAATTACCAGACCAATCTAAATGGGACCATGCCATTGAGTTAATACCTAATGCGACATTAAAAGACTACAAGATATATCTGTTAAACATTAAAGAATAGGAAGAACTCAACAAATTCCTTGAAGAACACTTGAAGTCAGGAAGAATCAGACCCTCAAAATTACCCTGTGCAGCTCCCTTCTTTTTTGTAAAGAAAAAGAATGGTTCACTATGACCAGTACAAAACTATCAGTGACTTAACAAAGCGACAATATAACAATATGAGAATAAGAGAAGGAGATAAGTAGAAAGTGGTGTTTCAGATGAATTAAGGACTATTTAAACCCTTGGTGATGTACTTTGGCATGTGCAACTTGCTTTCAACCTTTCAGCTCATAATAGACACTATTTCACAAATTAATCATGACAGGAAAGATTGTAATCTACATGGATAATATTCTAATCTTTATGCAAACCATAGAAGAGCATCGAGACATAGTGAGATGAGTGCTACAGATATTAGCCAATAACAAACTATTGCTATGCCCTAAGAAATGCAAGTTCTACCAAACAAAAATTGAATACCTTGTAGTTATCCTATTGCAAGATAGCATAGAAACTGATCCCACCAAAACCAAAGAAGTAGCTAGATGGCCTGAACCCTGAGACAAGAGAGAAATGTGACAGTTTTTGGGATTTTGTAATTTCTATCATTGATTCATTCCCAGATTTGCCAAAGTTGCTAAACCATTAACAGAACTTACTGGAAAAAAGGAGTGAAAATGAGGAGATGAAAAATGCCTTCAACAAACTCAAGGGTAAAATGGCAAATCCTCCCATCTTAGCAATTCCTAACTCCAAACAAAAACTATGACTAGAAACTAATGCATCAGGATATGCAATCGGGGGAGTACTATCACAACAACAAGAAGACAGTTCTTGGAGACCTATTGCCTACCTATCCAAAGCAATGAACAAAACAGAAAGAAACTACAAGATATATGACCAAGAGTTACTAGCAATTATAAAAGGACTTAAGCAATGGCAACAGTATCTTATAAGAAGTGATCAGTTCAAAATATGGACTGATCATAAGAATTTAGGATACTTTAAGAAACCACAAAAGCTCAATTGCCACTAAGCCTGCTGGATGACAGAGTTACAAGAATACGACTTCCAACTAATACACAAACCAAGCAGCTCTCAAAAGAAGGTAGATATGCTATCTTGAAGACCAGATCATACTCAGGGAAAAAATAATGATGCAGATCAAATGTTACTGAAAGGAGAATGGTTCAGAAGTATCAAAACTCAAGAAGGTAAATTGTGAAAAGAGATAGAAGAGGCAAAGGAATTTATAGAAGAGGAAGTGAGAGGAGCAGTGGAGTAACAAGAAGAAGGTTGGAGAAGAGAAGAATACTTTGGAAGGAAAGGATATATATTCCTGACTCAGCCACACTTCAAGAGGAAGTTATCACTAAATATCATGATTCCAAACTAGCTGGTCACCCAGGTTATACCAAAACATATAAGCTAATAACAAGAAACTACTAGTGGCCTAGAATATTAGAAGATGTTAAATGATATATCGCAGGATATGAAAAATGCCAAGTAACCAAACCAAACTGACAACCCAAACAAAATCATCTTCACCCTAACAAAATACCACAAAACCCCTAGGAGATTATTAGTATCAGTTTAATAGGACTACTACTAGAGTCAGCAGAATACGATGGAATATTAGTAATAGTGGATTGTTTCTCCAAGATGGCGTGCTATATACCAATCAATATGAATATCATAGCCCAAGGGATAGCCAAGATATCTTGGGATCGAGTTTTCAAAGACATAGGAATTTCTCAAAAGGTTATTAGCAACCAAGGACTACAGTTTGTGTCAAGGTTCATGAAAGAACTATGCCTACAACTTGGAATAGAGAGAAATTCTTCAATTGCTTATTATCCCTAAACCAATGGTCAAACAGAACAAGTCAATCAAGAACTAGAATAATATCTTTGACTCTACTGTAACTATAGACAGAACAATTGGGCAAAATGGTTATTAATTGTGGAATTTTCCTACAACAATTGGATTTACTCTAGTACAGGACAATCTCCTTTTATGGTCAACTTTGGATGTTACCCAAATATTGGCAAAGATATAAACCTGTCAACTGAAAACTCTCTAGGAACAGAACAATTTCTCAAAACAATCAGGGAAATTAGGGATGGGGTAGAGTTAGCACTAAAGAAAACAAATGAGATGATGAAGAGAAAGTGGGATTTAAAGAGAAAACCAGAAGTAGAACAATCGAGGGGAGATTTGGTATGGGTAGATATGACGTATTATAACACAGATTAACCTTCAAAGAAACTATTAACTAAATGATTAGGACCATTTCCTATAATACAAAAGGTTGGAAAATTAGCTTATAAACTCAAGATCCTACTCACATGGAAGTTTATCTATCTGGTTGTCAATGAGTTCTATCTTACTTCTTATGTGACATCCACATTTGAGCAATAATCACAGAAATCTGATAACAGAGTTGCCAACCCTAACAACCAAACCAACATACAGGAAGTAAAAGAAATACTTGACTCTAGATGGAGAGGAGGCAAATTACAATACCTTATCAAATAGAAAGGGCAGTCACTCAAGGAGAGAACTTGGGAAAATAGAGATGAAATAATTAAGAAAGCACTGAGGTCATATAGAAAATATCTGAACACACCTAGAGTCCCTACTATTTGACTACCTGTAAAGACATATGCCAATATCTTGAAGATGTAATCTTAGAAGGGGGTAATATAACAAGTTTACTTTCTATGACATTTGGATGACATAGTGCACTAAGAAGGATATAAAGATGACATTCATTATGATAGAGGAGTGATGTAGAGAGCACGAGGGCTAATATAACATATATATATAGGGGTTAGTATAGTAGTACAAACTCAGCTTCATTTTGGTTTATATAATTCTTTCTTAACTCAAACACTGGGTTCAGAGAAAGTTTGTAACACTTATGAGTTTAGTCTGCTGTTTAGGTATGAGGTTGGACATTAAGAACTTGTAAGGTAGTTGACCCTTAGTATGCTGTGAATCCAATAGTGAGTTAATTGTACGAAAGAGAGGAATAGAGGTATAGTAGAGATAATAGTGGCCATTGAGTTTTTGCTGATAGGAGCTGATGGGAACGAGGCCTACAATAGCTTCTATTCTCTCCAATAGTGAGGTATGAAAAGCTCCTGTGATCCAAAGAACAGCTTTATGTTACATCTTCTTCAGTTCATATATATTTTTGTAGATTGGTGTTTTCTTGAAAAACCAGAGTTGGAATCTATATAGGGCAATAGAGAGTATACATGTTCTATATAGGAGTTGCTTCTGGATTGGGAGAATGCCCTGTGAGGAGTTGCCTAGGAGTTTTATTGCATTTAGGATAGAGAGACACTTGGTGATATAGAAGTAAACATGGTAGTAGAATGTGAGTTTCCTGTCAAAGAAGAAACCTAGGTAACACCAGATTAGTTTTGGTGTGAAAATGGGGCCACCAACTGAGGTAAGATTAATAGAGGGATTGGGGGGTGACAGGACCTCATAAAGTAAAAGACTTTGGATTTGCTGTATTCTATGACTAGGCCAGAATCCAAGAGAATTTTTGACATGATATTGTAGCTACAAAGAAGAAAAGATAAAGAAAGGTCATAACTCTTCTCCTGAGAAATTAAAAGACTGTTGTCAACAAAAGATAGAATGTCTGTTGGGATTTTTTCTTTTAGACTTTTTATTCTTTTTTTGAATGTTTTAATAATTGGAACTAAGTATATAGTGGAGATAATGGGGGATAGGACTGAGCCTTGGTCCACTCCAACATTAGTACTAATGGATGGGGAGGAGAAGCCATTCCAAGTATATGTTATTGAGAAATTTGAGTGATAGCTGTTAAAGAATCCTATGATGTTAGAGTTACAACCTGCTTTTCTAAGACACATAGATAAAAAGGTGTGATTTAGAGAGGGGAAGAACTAGGCGATGTTAAATGCTATGATGCTTATATAACACTGTTTTAACCATCTAACATGAATGAGATAAGTGAAATATATGCCTGCATCTGTAGTAGAGCACTGTCTGATGTCACCTAGTTGGTTTGGGTCCAGAAAGCCATTTGATATCATATGAAATTGGAGATGATTGCTGATTACCTTTTCAATAAGTTTGCCAATAGTGTTGAGGAACACTATGGATCTGAAGGATTTGGACATATTGTATAAGTCTTTGTTGGGTTTGGGGATGACCACTATTGTGATGGTTTTGAAGTGTAACAGCCAGAACTCTAAATGTATACATGCATTAGCAATACATACAAATTTTTTGAGACAAGTATTATCTATGACAAGTGGCTTCAGGTGTCTCCAAGAAACATAGTTTAGGCCAAGTGTAGAAAAAGATGAGTACTTAGCTATCATATCTCTGAACTCTTGGTTGGAGAAGGGGGGCCACTTGAGAGTATCAGCCTGGGGGAGTTCATTTAGGAAACCAGTATTGATGGGTCTATTTTTGGCTGAGTTGTATGAGCTATGAAGGGTATGCCATAAGTCTGAGAGAGAGTTGCATGGTTAATCCTCAAAAGTGATGGTTTTGATAGCAGGTAGAGACTTTTTCCTTACCCAACTCATGAGATCCTATAGTCACTTGTTTGAGAATGCTATTTCATATATCTTTTTATTGAAGAACTCCCTTTTGACCTTGTGTATCATTGATTTATAAGCTCTCTAGCTTGGTAGGTCTCTCTGCTCATAGTATCTGTTGAGACTGTTAGTACACTCCTGGTTCTACTACTTTTTGGAGTGTTTTGTAATGTACTTGAGTTTAAAATATTGATCCTATGCATTTTCAAATATGGCAGCCACCTGGAGAATAGTAGATTGGAGGGCTTCTCTGCTTGTGATGGCTGATATATCAATGCATTCTATGCTATTTATTAGTACTTTAGTAAACTCTTTTTCCTTATCACTGTCGTTTTTTATAGACTGGATGGCAATGTTAACGTTTACTTCCTTTATATCTACTTCTATGATGAGGAGAACATGATCTGAAGGTTTTTGCAACTCAGGGTAGAGAGAGTATTGACCAAACCTATTATTACTAGAGGATAGAAAGACGAAGTCTAAGACTGAATTGGAGTCTTGTGGGTTATTAGCAAATCTTGTTGGGCCTGGATTTGAGGGAGAGAGAGAATTCAAGGCCTAGGCTATCAGCAATTATGATTAGATCTTCTGTGTGAATAGAGTAGTTGTAAAAGTTGGAGTCCTAGTTGCTATCCCTAATATCAAAGTTGCCAATATGATTACTATGTTTTTTATGTTCATAATATTGTAACAAAGGCATTATAAGACTGCTTGGTTATTATCTGAGTAAATGTTAATGATAAAGTTTGTGTCTTGATCATTGTGGAAGACCAAGAGGTTTATATCTCAGTGGTTGATAATGTCTGATCTAAGGGCAAACCTCATACTTGATAGTTATTTATTGATATATATGGCTATGCATAGGTAGTTTTCCTATGACATGTCATTATAAATGAACAGAGTCCATTTGGAATGGTTTGGAATACTGAAAAGGGAGTCCTTCATAGGATTAATATGGCTTAGGAGTCGTTGGATAAGGAACCAAGGGGGCTTCTAGATAAGAACAATATTTAGCTGAATTTTTTTGGGTTTCTAGGATAGTGTCAGTTAGAATTTTATTTTGTCTAATGTTCTGAGAGAAGATACAAAGGTTGTGCTTAATCATAGATTAGCACTGCTTATGGCTAGGTAAGTTAAATTTGCTCTGATTTCTTGAGCTTTATATGCTTTCTTTGTATGCTATTTATAGTTAAAGTGGTGTTTCCAGAATGGACACCAGTTATTATCTACCATATGCTTACCCTTATAGTTGATACATTTGAAAGAGTATGGGCATAGTTCTCCTGGTTTAGTTTCCAGTCTGGGGAAGTTAGTTTTGGGGTTAGTCTTGTAGCACCATGCTATATCTTTGTTCTGCTTGAGTTTGTAAGGCCTACTACATTTCTGGTACTTTGACCCATGCACTTGGCAGGAGAAAGTTAAGTGGTCCTATTTCCAGTAGTTGTGGCATTATAAAACCCTAGAGTTTATGTTGGTGTCTTAGATGGTAGTGATATCATAACCGTAATTGAATAAGTAGTTAATAAGAAGTTTTGCTTTGGATCTATTTTGAGAGTCCCATATGTCTAGTCACATGATGGCCATATCAGACTTAGGCAAGGCTTTTATTATTCTTGGTCTAAATACCAGAGAGATTGATTCAAAGAGGCCTGTTTGTTAGATGGTGTTAGTAATGTTATCACTGGAGAGATTATATCTACTAGGTTGAATATATGGAATGCCTATAATCTTAAGGTATGACTTCAACTAGGGTAGGTGGGAGGCATGACTTTATTGTGGTTAATGCTCTCAATTGATTTGAGGTACTGCTCTATAGTATTAAGGTTGCTAGATGCTAGGACATTATTGGTCACAATAGAGATGTCTCCTATGCATGGTCAGATATACTCTGCATATAGGTTGGATTTGATATTCTTCAAAAAGGTATTAATAAAGTGCACATAAGAGCCTGTGTCCTCCATGATTCTGTTAGTATGTTTGTTGTAAAGGAGAATGATTACTTGTTTTCTAGATGGGCCTTTTGTTGTGACTTGGATCTTCTTGCCTTTTGTGGTTAGTTTGTTAAGAGCTGTATTATAGATATCACAAATGGTTACTTACTTATTTGTGATTATGGATTCTGGAGCTCAAAGGGTCTTAGAAGCAAAGTTTAGATGGTGACAAAAGATGTTGTTAAGTCTGAGGTCTAATCCTCAGACTATGAATCCTTATATACAAAATTGTGATGATCTATGTACTAGGACAAATCATCACATGCTACTACCTATTGTTCTATATATGGTAGTGCCTTTGTGCTTAATATAGTGATAACTTAACCATATGGAGGCTGTCCTTTGTTCTAAGAAAAGAACAGATAACTATCTATGGGTAATTAATGAAGTTCATATGCAAATATTGAGGCCTTCATATCTCCACTAATATTAATTGCCTTGGAGTTGTTCTGGGCTTATTCTAAGCAATATAAAGAAGGCTTCTGCTGAGCCTAGAACCAAAGCATCAATCATGGTAGTTTCTGAGATATTAGCAATTTAACAAATGGTAACATAGTAGTTACTAGTTGATCTGCTTAATATCTTGACCAATATTGATTGCCTCAAGACATGACTCATATTGATTGAAAGGTCTTTTCAAGGGCTTTTCATAGTTGTTGAGACTGTGAGAATCATTGAAGAATTGATAGAGATATGACTAAATGAAGTTTGTGACAGTAAATCTCAATGATTTTCTTATCTGGGAGAGCAGGAAAGGTTTTCTTTATCTTGAGGATATTGACTGCTAATGCTGTAACCTGTGCAAAAGACTTTATGGGGTTTGTCCTGCTAGTATCCTTGGCCATGCAATTGATTTGATAGTTTTTTGACTTCTTGAGTTGTTCCTTGGAGAGTTGAGGTAGAATGGGAGGTGGAACCCTTTTGATTGGATGACCGTCAGGGTTGCTTGAATTGGTGTTAAGAGAAGTATTCATATTCCTTTCAAACTGTGATGAAACACTATCTTAAAAAGAGATATTACCTGAAGTAAGTAGCCTGTTCCAGCTAGATTCAAATATAGTAAATATGAATGTCAATGCAGAATCCCCAAACAAGGTAAGTTAAGGAATGCCATTACTGTGGCTCTCAAGGTTGCGTTGCCTAAGAAAGAAAGCCATTTATTGTAAAAAGCAGACCATGTTGCAAATATCACTTTGAAGGAACTCATTGGTATCAAAAAGAGACATAGATCTGAATTCACTGTCCTAGAGATTAGGGTCAGCTAGAACATTAGCGCTATATGGGATGATGGCCAGAAAAGAAGGCTTTATGGAGTTTTTATATTAGATAGCCTAGGTGATATTCAATGCCTCCATGTTGTTGCTGCATGTAGATTGAGGCACCAGAAAAGCAAAGTCAGCTGTCCTAACTGGGCCACTTTGGACTGGAAAGATAAGTTTGTTGTCTTCTTTGATATCCATATTATTCTGTAGTTGGATGCATTTGATATAGTCTATTTTGGAGGATGGGGAAAAGTCCATGGGAGATAAGGAGATGCTACATAGTCCTTCTACACTTGCATAAGATATTGGTCTACCCTGCTAAACATTGACAGCAGTATCTGTAGGTCTCTCATAGGTGTACTCAAGATTCATAGCAGGGTTGTCATATTCCAGAAATATGATAATTATATAATTATTTCTCCTAATAGTTCTCCTAAAAATTAATAATAGTAGGATAGCATAGTAGACTACTCTCCTCCTATTCCAGACTTCCTATAAGTACTGAGTAGTTACAGTGTAATTCCTCAGTCTGTAAATTAACATTAATTAGTCCTAATCGCATCTCATCCTCTCCGACTCCTCAACTTACCTGCTTAGGACCTTTGTCTTGACGACTTTCACTACTCCGAAATATGTGACTAACCTCACGACCGGAGACCGGGGCACAACACATAAGTTGAAGCCAAGATCGTTCTACAAGTCGTTCTCCACTCTGACGTCCTTGACAGTCCACTGGAGCTTTCTTTCTGGTATTGCGATCACTGTTAAGTACTATTTATTCTCCAAGATAGCTTAGTACATCATTCCAGAGTATAACTCTATTATTACTCCATTCCTTCACACTCCATCTGTCTATCCTTGACAGAATTTACAGACTCACACCGGTTCCTGTTGTGTTTTAATTCTAATGTCTCGCCAGTCTACAGCTCCCTCTTCTGGGAGTAATTCTATCCCTTTTGCTGACCAGACTATCGGTTGCTTCACTTCAGGTCTCCCAAGGAGGTCTAGACGTCTCCAATCAGGGACTCCTTGCACTCCGGTGCGCCCCTACTCATCTCCACCTCCGGTGGAACCTTCGGAATTCCATGGGGTGGACCCTGCCACTATTCCTTATATCAATGACGACCCAGACTAGGTTGACGCTTCTATTCCTGTTCTTACTCCTGCATTCCAAACTCCACCTGTCGCTGACCATAATCCCATTAACAACCAGCTAGCTAAGGCTCTCCGACAATTATTGGAAAACCTTAACAGAGGATCAACACCAAAGCCCCACCAATCAAAGGCCCATATTCCAGACACCTTCGACGGTTCTGACCCCCACAAACTAAATCATTTCCTATTTCAATGCCAACTCTTTTTCCATGCCAACCCCTTGCAATCCTCCATTGATGAAGAGAAAATCAATTTTGCAATGACCTACCTCTTGTCACGACTTGGCAAAATGGTTAAGTCATTATTTATATTTCTTTTTCTTTTCTTTTCTTTTCTTATTGGACTTACAACTACAAGATGGAGCACAGGAAAGTATCACGTGACTTTGTCACAATGGTGTGACAGATGGTCATGTCACAGGTCACAGTTACAGTGTGTCACATGACTAGAGTAACATGAGGACCATGGGAGAGTAAGCACATAGCCACAGTAGTAAAATGTATAAGTAGTAGAGAAATGAGCGAGAACTCCATCGAGTTTTCTTTGTCAAACTCTGAACAAAGAGACAGTTGGCTTAATTCTGGTCATTGGACTTTAGACACTGACACCTTCTGGTATAGCACAAGATTGGTTCAAAGTTGTATTACAATAGGAAGACCTCGGCTACGCACAACCCTGGCTTTTTACTTGGCACCTCTTTGTAGAAGAGCTCCGAGTGCATTTCAGACTCTCGGACCCAGTAGAGAATGCTGCCAATCTCATCGACAATCTCTGTATGAAGCCAGGAGATAAAATTTCCACTTACAATGTGGAATTCATGCGGTATGCAGTACAGTTGAACTGGGGTGATACAGTTCTATGCCATCGCTTTTACCAGGGACTGCCAAATCGCCTCCAGGACCTGATAGCAAACCAGGAATAGGGAAAACCCACCTTCTTCCATGCCATACATCAACTGGCAATCACCTTCGACAATTGCTACTGGGAACGAAATTGCAAACAAGATCGTTTCCGCAATACGGAGAAGGAGGCAGTAGACAGTCACCACCGAAAACAGGGTAGAATGGCTCAGTACTCCGCCTCCTCGCAAAGCTCTGCTCCGTCTTGTCCCCAGTCATCTACGACTCTGCCACAAACTGTGCCATTCTGGAGTTCCCAAAAACCCTCCAGACGACTATCCTCCATCGTTAAGTCACCATCTCCGTCCACTCCACGTGTTGACCTCTCCGACAAACTAGGCAGAGACGGTAAATTGAACGGCAATGAGCACAAGCACTATATCAACAATAACCTCTACCTATACTGCGGATCGAAGGACCACAAGGTAGATGGATGTCCCAGGAAACAACTGGTAAGGGCACAATTAGCTACTCTGGAGGAACAAGAGACTCTGCTCTCCGAGAACCTCTCGGAAAACTAGAGCGCGGTGTTACGCCGCTAGAGAATTTTCTGTGGAAATGTAGCATGGGATAAAAATTATAACCCTGGATTTCACTATTGAAACCCACTCTAGAGAACTCCTACAAGCCCCAGGCATAATCTAGACCCAAGATTGGGTCC
>Ga0153970_1000148_pt1 | contig 13236 bp, 25 predicted proteins | sample TSGA054MetaG_FD_102280 | JGI IMG/M metagenome (GOLD analysis project Ga0153970, IMG submission 102280) | Attine ant fungus gardens microbial communities from Georgia, USA - TSGA054 MetaG | ecosystem: Host-associated > Fungi > Mycelium > Unclassified | place: USA: Georgia, George L Smith State...
CCGAAGCATCGATCGCGGCGGTTTCCGAGATATTAGCGATTTAATAAACGGTAACATGGTAGTTACCAGTTGATCTGCTTAATATCTCGGCCATTATTGATCGCCTCGAGACGTGACTGGCATCGATCTAAAGGTCTTCTTAAGGGCTTTAAGCTGGCTTTGAGACCGTGGGAATCGTCGAAGAATTGGTGGAGATATGACCGAATGAAGTTTGTGACAGAGCAAGAGCTTGTAAAACGAAGACAGAAGGTAGAGGCAAGGCTCCAGGAGGAAGAGGAGAAACAATAGACAAAGCAGAAAGCAAGAAAAGAGGCAAGGGTGGCCAAGAAAAAGAGACAAGAGGAGAAAGTGAAAAGGCAAGCAAAAGAGAAGAGATAGCAAAAGGAGAAAGTGAAAAGGCAAATCAAGGCAAAGCAAGAGTGATAAAGGCAAAAAGAGGCAGACAATGCCTTTCATCAGGAAGTAGATTAACAGGCGGCAGTCATGCAAGCACAGAGGAAGAATTGGTTGAAAAAGATGAATCCAGAACCAGTGGTAGTTTTACCATTAGACGAGGGGATGAATCTGATTAATCTTCCCCCTCTGACAAAAAGGCAATGAGTCTGTTATTTTTCCAAGGAGACTTTGGACCAATGCTGGGAGAGAGAAGAAATGGCTAAGGAGTTGGAAATAAAGCCAATGGGTGGGGAAAATCCCTATGAGCAATGTGCCAATCTTGGTATACTGTGTTTACTACAGGACCTTCCATAAGTTTTGTATCCTTTAGAGTAGAATCATTGGTCCAATTAGTTTTAGGAATACAACATCTTGTTCTTCCTGTACTAGGGCAAAGACAGCTTGCAAGCCTTTCAATGCAGATGGCACATGAAAAAAGGCAAAGGAAGAAACAGCTAGAAGAGCATGAGCAAGGAAAACCAAGTAATAGACAAATGCAGAGTGGAAAGAGCAGGTGTTGGAAAAGTTGAAGAAGATGAATGAGTTAGTTGTTCAGGTCAAAAGGGTTGTAGATGCATTAGAGAGGATAGCAGAGATTAGGTCAAAGACTCTGGAGGATGACTTAATTTCCTAGCTGGCATCTGGAGGGGAGGAAACAGAGACAGTAGAGAGAATTGACAAGGGAAAAGAGAAAGAAAAGCAGAAGGAGGAGAGAATAGATGAATCGGAGGAAAAAGAAGAAGTCAGAGGACAGGAAGAGGAAAACACAATGGAAGGTATGGAAGAAAGAAGTAGTAGTTTCTCTTTGGTTACATTTTCTGTTGGTACTGGATTTTTATAAATTCTTTTTTCTTGAATATTATTTTTTTGCTTTTTGTCTATGAGTAAAAAATGAATGTGAGTAATGATAATTGAGAAAGTAAGAATACAAGTATTTGACTACTGCAAGGGAAAACTGCAGAGGAATACAAGTGTGCAAATTTTGTAGCAGAGACTGCTTCTAAAATACAAGTATCAGCTTGTAATGAAAACTGCAGAGCAAAATACAAGTAAGCAAATCAGTGCAAAGGAAACTGCACTTCAAAGTGTGTATAAGTACTCATCATTGTTATTATTATTATCATTCATTTTTTTTTTTTGAAGCAGGATTTAGTATGGAGTTATGGTGCCAAGGAATGGAATAAAGGGTTCTTAAGGTCGTAATAGTCCCAGTTTAGATGGGTACTTGAGATGGAAATTGTTTAGTAGTTCCTTTACATGTTCTAATTCTGTTGCTGGTAACCATTTGAAGTCATTGTTGGTATCTTTGTATTCTAGCCATATAACTTTGTAGAGCAGTTTGCATGCCCTTTGGCAATCAATTTTGGAGTCGACTATTTTGGAGATTTTGTATTCTGGTTCTCTATTGATGACTATAGGTACTGGTAGAGGTTCAAAATGCTGCTGAAAGGTATTGGGTATAGCTCGTTCAAGCATAGAGACATAGAACACAGGATAAACAGCCCTTATGGTGTCTGGAAGATAAAGTGTGAAGGATTGTGGACTGGGCTGAACAATTATCTCATATAGTCTGAGGTATTTTTCAGAAAGTTTCTTCGATGGGCGAGTTATCTAAAAGTACTGTAATCTAATGAATACTGATTGTCTGACTTGGAAGTCTGATAGTTGTTGTCAATGAGAGTTGGTAGAGGGTTGGTATTATCTTTAGGCTTTGGCAATTTCCTCTTTAAGTGTACCTTGTAGTTCATCAAGGTTAACTATGAATTCACAAGCATAAGAGGAAGCTATATCTCATTCTGGGTATACCATGAGGTTAGGGTAGTACTCTTTGTTGGCAAAAAATGGAGAGACACCAGTGGTAGCACTAGAAGCGTTGTTGTAAGCAAATTCCACCAAAGGTAACAGTTCTGACCAGTTGTCCTGTTAGTAGTTACAGTATACATAGAGGTACTGTTCTAACATCTGGTTGATCTGTTCCACTTGACCATTTGCCTCCAGATAGTATTCACTGGTAAAGTGAAGTCTCATATCTAAGGCAGTATCTAGGGAGCGGAAGAAGGGAGCGGAAGAAGTGAGAAACAGTACTTATAGAAAGTCTGGAATAGAAGGAGAATAGTCTACTATGCTATCCTACTATTATTAATTTTAGGAGAAATAAATTACATAATTATCATACTTCTGGAATATGACATCCTAGTAATTCTCTTCTTCTGAACGTCCTTTTCTCATGTTCTTGTCTTGCCATATCTTTCATATCTCATTGATATTCTCTCTCAAATTCTTTAATTACTTCTTTTGTATTCTTTAAATTCTTTCTTCTTTCCCAAGTATTGGACTCTGTCATGAATCCCTTCTAATGTACTAGGTACTTATTCTTCCCTTTTATTCATTGCTTGTTTAATATCTTCTCTACCTCCTATTCTTCTTCTCTCTTGATTATAACTGGAGCTGGTTACTCCTTCTTCTGCCTTTCTACTTGCCCTACATATTATCATATCCTACTGACATTGACTACTGGATGTATTTTTACTATATTAGGTAGTTCCAATTCTACTATGTTTGATGATATGATTTTCTTTATTTTGTAAGACCTAATAAATCTTTCTATAAGTTTCTCTGTCCTTCTTTTAGCCATTTGGTACTTTAGGTTCTTAGTGCTCAACATTACCAAGTCCCCTACTTTATAGTTGTCTATCTCCCCTTGCCTTTTATTAGCATATCTCTTCATTTCTTCTTATGCTTTTATTAGCACCGCTTTTACTTCCTTCTGTATTTCCTTTATTTTCTTGATGAATTTCTCTACCCTTTCATATTTCCCCTTCTTTCTCCTCTCAAATCCCATTCTGGGATCTTGTCTATAATTTGCCTTGAAAGGCGATATTTGTATACTCGAGTATGTTTTATTATTATACATAAACTCTGCTGTCCCCAACCATTTAGGCCATTGCTTCTGTCTATAGTCGATAAACATTCTGAGGTACTGTTCTAACTCTTGGTTGACCCTCTCTATTTGTCTATTTGTCTGAGGATAGAACGCCATTGACAATTTACTCTTTATTTCTAGTATTTGATTTAACTTTCTCTATTACAAACTTTATTCAGCTATATCTCCATCAATTCTTCAACAATTCCCATGGTATCAATGGTACCCAAAAGCCCTTAAAAAGACCTTTTGATTGATACTAGTCATGTCTCAAGACAATCAGTAATGGCCAAGATATTAAGCAAATCAACTGGTAACCACTATATTACTGTTTATTAAATCACCAATATCTCAGAAACTGCCATGATCAATGCTTTGGTTTTAGGCTTAGCAGAAGCCTTCTTCATAATGCTCAGAATGAGTTTAAAACAACCTTAAGGCAATTAATATTAGTGGAGATATGAAGACCTTAATGTTAATAAGGATAAATTGTACAAGTAATATCAGAACAGAGTAAAGTGTGTATTTGGATCACCTAGGATCCAGATAAGAAAGCTTATTTAATAGTAAGCACATATACTACATACCTAAGATCCAGATAAGAAGGCTGGATCCTAAGAGAGACAATACATGACTTTTATACTAAGAAACTGTAGGCACATATCTATGCTACTAACAACATATTTAAAATGGCCATATTTGAGACAACAGAAACAAAACAAACTTATTCTCAACAACAACAATGATTTGTTGTCTAGATAACTTTGTTTTAACAAATATTTGTATATGGACTTTATTAATTACCCATAGATAGTTATCTGTCCTTTTCTTAGAACAAAGAATAGCCTCCATAAGGTTAAGTTATTGCATTTTCAAGTACAAAGGCACTACTATATGTAAAATAATAGGTAGTAGCATATAATGTTCTGTCCTAGTGCACAAACCATCACTTTCCTGTATTTAAGGACTTATAGTCTGAGGATTAGACCTCAGACTTAACAATATCTTTTATCACTTGCCTAACTTTGTATTTTTGAACTCTTTAAAGTATCAAAGCACCCATCACAAATAGTAAGTGACCATTTATAATAGTTATATCTCTCCTCCAATATAACTTTACTAAAAACCTTAACCAGACCCTCTAACAAGGAGCATGAAAATATTAAGTGTTAGATATAGGCTTTAAGTTGAATGTATTCAAGTGTAAGGTCTAGAGTCTTAACAGTTATAGTCCTATTAGATATCAAGTTTGGTAAAGAACTAAGCTCCCTTGACTTTGTTAATTAATTCCTAGATCAGTAGTAAGGGATATTTGTTTTTTATTATTACTTTATTGAGTTATCTATAGTCCTGGACTGGTCTGAGTGAGCTATCTTTTTTCTTCACAAAGAAGTAATACTGCACAAGGTAATTTTGAAAAGTAATCTAGTTCCTTTTGTTCTTTTATGCTCAGAGAATATACTTTACAGTCCTTCAAAGTAGCTCCAGGGATGAGTTTGATAGTGTGATCCCAGGATCTTCAAAAGGGTAATTTGTTGAATGCCTTTTTATCAAATACTTCTTTCTTAAATTCCTAATATTCTTCTAGTACTACATCTTCAAATTTTTCTTTTTCACTTTCTTTTTCAATACTTTTAATCTCTATTTCATTCTGTCTTAACACCTTCTCTTCCATATTGACAAACAATATTCTTTCTCCTTCTTCAATTTCATTTGTTTTCTCTTTAATGTCTTCTGGTTCTTTCTTAATAGATACTCTTCTACACCAATGTCTGCATTTGTCAAGATATAGCTTTGATGATTTCCAGTCAATAGATGGGTTATGCTGTTAGTGCCATTCATGTTCAAGAAATACATCTTTTTCTCCAAGATCAGTCACTGAGAATTGAATCCTCTTAATATGATCTTTTATCATGTTTATATTAACTGTATTTGTAATGCTTCCTGATTTATTGATTGTCCTATTAGCATTATAAGGTTTTCATCTGGGTCTCCAGCCCATCCAGAACCCTCTACTAATTCTGTGTTATTAAGTTTGTGCTAAAGTCAGTCCACTATGCTCTCTTCCTACAATAGTCTATGTAACAGTAAGTAGTATTGTCTATCAGGTCGCTTTGCTCCCTTCCAACAATAGTCTATGATACAGTAAGTAATATTGTAAGTCAGATCGCTCTGCTCCCTTCCTACACTAGTAGTTTGCACTGTTGTAAGTCAGGTTGCTCTGCTCCCTTCCTACAACAGTAAGGCCACAGTCAGTTCGCTTTTCTCACTGCCTGTTCTAATTTATCCTAATTTATTTGAATTTATTCTGAATTTATTTGCATTTTTGAGTGAAAAGAGAGAGAATGCTGACTAATGCTTGTAAAGCATTGGCTAAGCATTGGCTAAGCAGGCATCATCCCACGTTCGGTGCAGCATACATACTAGATAGCAAGTAATTGGAAATGGCAACTTCTAGGTATTAATTCTATTTTCTTGAATAAATTTCCTACTGATGCATAAACTGGTATAGCCTAAGTCAATGAGTACTACTTTTGTAAAGGATTTTGTGGTATCAATGGTCATTAAGTATATCTTGATATTAAGTTATTTGTTTCCCATCTGTTTTAAGATCAGAGGTTCTTCTAGGAATCAGAGTACAAGGATAACTTCTCTATCTATCATCTCATTCAATTCTCTTATTTTCTTTTCATTGCATTTATTTCTTCTTAATTGGTGAGCCCATACTTTAAAGATCTCAATTGCTGTCTTTGTATTCTTCTCTTTTAGCCTCTTCACTATCCATTCAGCAGTATATTCTTTTGTCCTTCCAAAATCTCATTTCCCAAAGTATTCTAGAAGCTCTTTTATTGATATTTTTGGTAACTTCACTTTTCTTATCATGAGACCTTGCTTTGGAATTATCAGTATCAACTTCTCTGTCTTTTCCTTTGATTCTAGGCACCTTGCAACAGGGGTATTTTCTTTTTCTGTCATAAACCCTTGTCTCAGAACTGTTAAAACTGAAATTTCCTTCCTTCTCTTTATCTCTTCAATAATTGCTCTTAGTTCTTCTTTTGTTATTCTCTTTATTATGTTTTGCTTTCTCAACTCATCAATAACTATTCTGAATGCCCAGTCTAGTAAGTCTTTGAGTTGTTGCAAGAAATCTGAAATCCCAATAGATTTGACTGTTGTTTAGTTTCTTCCTTTGGTTAAGTTCATTTTGCAACTGGTTACTCTGATTTCTAGGGGTGTCAGTTTGGTTTTGTCTATTAATATGCTAAGGTTTCTTGATAGATTGATCAGAGAGTCTAAGTTCATTTTTGTTGTGTTATTAGAGCTTCTATTTTGTTGAGAGTCAATTTTCTAGGTCTAATAAATTCCAATAGTAATAAGTATGATTTCGAGTGTCAAGGTGATTGTCCAGAGAGTAGGTTCATATTTGGTGAGTATCATGACAGATTTTTGAGTGAATTTTCTAGACTAAGTGTTAGGTAGGGGAAAATTGGAATATAGATATGTGTTGTGTCTGAGAAAGATAATTGAGGTTAGTCTTGATCTTATGTTATGATCTCAAACCCTATATTAGGGAATTCAGGATATATATAACTAGGTCAATACTAAGGAACACTATACTACAAGGGTCTCATATACATGTACAAACATGTGTCATGTATGAGGTAGACATAAATAGGAGAAGTTGTTATAGCTTGAGTCCTACCTTGAGGAACTAAAATCACTCAAAGATAGAAATATCTATGAAGTTGTAGATCTTCCTAAAGAAAAAAAAGTGGTTAAGAACCACCAGGTATTCAATATTAAGACTGATGGTTATTATTGATCTCATCTTGTAGCCAAAGGATTTTATCTATTTACTTTGCCTTTGGTAGAAGGTAGAGCTCTTGATATGGCTTTGTCTCACAGATGCTTCTTTCACTCTTATCACCAACATCGTTGGTAGTGCCTAAGTGTAGTCTAGCATATTTTACTGTTTGAAACTATTATCCATCATAAATCCAAATATTGATCACACAACTGTTAGACCTGACAACATCGCTTTCAACATAGAAGTGAACCAACCTTCCACATAACACGAGACCAACATCCCTAGAGAACCCGTTTCCCCCATGGATGATAACTCCATGCTCTTAGAGGAGGATTACACTACCCACATCACCTCTCAGAACAACATAGATGAAGATGTTGTCTACTCTCTCCCCTCTCAAACGTTCTATCATTTGACTTTGTACTGCCCCTCTCCCAAACTCTACATGTTTCCAACAAGGAGAACCCTGGCCTTACCCCAACAACTAATACAATCACATCAACAGAACCCTCCCCTCCCACGGTCATCCCTTACAGCACCAATATCCTTGCTGATCCTACTCTGTGGGATGGCAATTTCACAGCTACATTCCTATTTGGCACAAATGAGTTCCTAAATAGTAACATCAATAATATTTCTTGTTCACTTCAACACATGGCATGCTTCCTTAGGCAATACAATCTTAAAGGATACAACAGAAACAACATTAAACAACTAGACCCCTTTGAACAATCAGCCTGGGACTTCATATTGGCCATCTTCAAATCAGGATAGGATATTCTTATAACTGCTAACAAGTCAACCATCAGAGGTAACATCACAAAAGAATTTGGCAAGGCAACCAATCTCCCATTAAGAGAAAACATTCGTTATGGCACTTACATCAGTAAGGTACCCCCCCTATCCCATCCTGCCCTTTAAAGAAAGTCTTGGAAAAGACAAAGGTACTCCAATGAAGCATCTCTACTAAAGATAACTCCCACGTTTCATATGCTCAGGCTGCATCATACATTACAAACGCCCTCAAGATCAAAGAAGCTTTTCCCGCTCTACCAAATAAGAAAGTTCTTGAAATGCACAACACAGCTTTTGCACAACCTGTCAACAAAACCAAGAAAGTCTAATACACTACAAAAGGACCTTCTAGAAAACAGGCCATCATCCCGGTACCCAACGACCTGGCTGAAAACATTATAGGTGATGCCAGTACCCATATTTTCCAAATCAATGCCCTGCTGAAGAACATCAAATTATCAATGTGTTCGGAATTCATCCGTCCTTGTTCTGGTGGAATCGCCATTATTACTAACAATGTACCAAACCCTAGTGACCTTTTTGTCATAGAAAAATATTTCAAGTCAGTCAAGGGTATTAACAGCAATGATATTCCAAGTCCCCGACTTCCTCAATCAAAATTGTACCTGAAAATCATGGGCCTTCCCTACTTACGAGCTGATGGCAACAAAATTACCAGTGAGAACATCATAGACTTCATGAAATACTTAGACCTTTTCAAGAATATTCCCCTGGCCACCAAACCATGCATTATCAAAGCATCCCCCAAGTCAGATATGGCCATCATATGGTTTGATATATGGGACACCCAGAATGGTTCCAAAGCCAAACTGTTAATTTATTATTTTTTTAACTTAGGTCGATATATTGCCATGGTCAGAGCAACTAACATGAACCAAGGGGTCCCCCAGTGTCACAACTACTGGAAATGGGGCCATTTCACCTATTCTTGCAGAGTTTATAGATCACAATGCCAAAAGTGCAGTAGACCACACAAACTTGAATACCACAGAGATCTAGCATGGTACTGCAAGGCTAACTTCAAACTAAACCCCCCCCTGACTCGAAACTGCCCAGGGCCTACTATGCTCTCACTCCTTCAAATACATCAATTGTAAAGGCGAACATATGGCTGATGACTACAAGTGTCTCTACTAAAGAACAGAGACTAGCACTTAAAGAAGGCACAGGAAACCCAGGAAACTAGGGCTAATTCAATTTGCCTAGCCATAGGTAGTAAGAAACAATGATTAAAGAAACCCTAAAAATATTTTCACAGAACGTCAGAAAAAACAAAATCCTAATGAGCATTATATTAGAAAACAACAAAAACACCACGGATGTCATCCTCGTCCAAGAACCACCTAAGTCCCTTATCCAACACGTTCCGAGTCATACTGACCCTCTAGGAGACCCAATATATAGTACTTCTAACCATCCTGACTGGACCTTATTTATCAGACAGGACCCAGCTCAGGTAATCAATTACTGAGACATCAATGTTCTAGCCTTCTATTCTGGCCAACGCATTAACCATAAACATTTATTCTGATGACAACCAAAACACTCTAATGTTCCTCAATCGAAACATTATTAATCTAAATGATACTGTTGTCATAACAGGTGATTTCAACATAAGAGATAACGATTGGGATCCCAACTTTTCTCATCACTCTATTCATACTGAGGATTTAGTCACTTTAGCTGAAAGCCTAGGTTTAGAACTCTCACCCCCCCTCAACCCCGGTCCAACCAGATTTGCAGATAACCCGCATGATACTAACTCTGTTATAGACTTAGTTTTCATCAACCCCAATAATCCAGGTTTCGGCTAACATTCCTTTCATCCTGAATTATGCAGACCCTCAGATCACATTCTACTCACTATCGAAGTTGGCATCAACGAGTCTAACATTGATAATACCATCTGGTCTATATGCAAAGATAGCGAAGAAGAAAAGAACTTTATCAAAGCTATAACTAACAATATACTCGCCCTCGATACCTCAAATATCACGTCCAAAGAAAACCTAAAAATAACTGTCCAATGACTTGCAAACATCTTCAACAATGTATGGTACTCCTAAGCCAAAAAGAAACACATCACAAAACATTCTAAAGAGTGGTGAACACATGCATATACTGAAAGTCTAAACAGATATCGTAATACAGGTTACATTGAACATTGGCGAGAATTCAAGTCAAACACCCAAATAGCAAAAAGAACATTCTTTGACAATAAAATTCATGAAATCGCCTCTTCAAATAAAAAACCATGGGACCTTATGAGCTAGGTGAAGAGGAAAACTTTACCAACTATCGAATCTATCCTATATGAAGGTCAATCATGCAATACACTACCAGATTTGTGGTATGCCATATATTTGTCTTATAACTCAGCCAAAAACAGACCTATAAATACCTCCTTTCTAAATGAAATCCCTCAAGCTGACCAAATCCTATGGTCTCTTTTCTTGAAACAAGAATTCAAAGACGCTATAGCTAAGTGCTCATCTTCGTCAACTCCTGGTCCAGACCACATTTCCTGAAGACATCTCAAATCACTAATTGCAAATGACAGATGTCTTCTAAAAATTACACAAATTGCTAATGTATGTATTGACTTAGAATTTTGGCCATCCCATTTCAAATCATCCAATATGGTGGTCATACCTAAACCAAACAAAAACAATTACAACTCCCCCAAATCATTCTGTCCTATTGTTTTACTCAACACTACAGGCAAACTCATCGAGAAAGTTATTAGCAACAGGCTTCAATTCCACTTATCAGCTAATGGCTTCCTCGACTCTTATCAGTTTGGAGATATCTGCCAACAATCCATAATAGATACAAGCATATACCTCACTCATCTCATCAGGACAGGTTGGCTTCGACAATGCCACACGAGTGTTCTTGCCTTTGATATCACTCAATTTTTCCCTTCCCTCAACCACCAATTTCTCTTACTGTGCCTCAAAAAAACTAGCCTCAATACTAATATTATCCACTTTTTCAACAGCTACCACTCAGATCACTCTACCTCATACTTGTGGAACTCCTTCACTTCCTCCTCCTTTAACGTAAACATTGGTGTTGGTCAAGGCTCTGCTCTTTCTCCTATTTTATCAGCATTATATCTAGCCCCAATTATAAAAACATTCAAAAAAAGAATTAAAAACCTCAATAAAGAAATTCCTACAGACATTCTCTCTTTTGTTGACGACAGACTTTTGATTTCTTAGGAGAAGAGCTATTCTCTTTCTAACTCCTTCTTATTATGTAGCTACAACATTATATCAAAAATCCTTATCGATGCCGGTCTCGTTATAGAATACAACAAGACCGAGATCTTCCACTTCACAAGAGCCCAACATTCCCCCAACCCTTCCATTAATCTAACATCTGTAGGAGGCCCCACTATCAACCTGAAACCTATCTGGAGATACCTAGGTTTTTTCTTCAACTGAAAACTAAACTTTCATTACCATACTTACTTTTATGCCACTAAATGCCTCTCCACTCTCAGTACCATGAAAATGCTAGGTAACTCCTCACGAGGTTTACTCCCTATGCAAAAACAACTCTTATACAGAACTTGCATCCTACCCATTGCAATGTATGGATTCAACCTGTGGTTTTTCAAAGGTGCCCCAATTGTTAAAAATGTCAATAAACTAAAAAAATGCAATGCAAGGCAGCTCTTTGGATTACTGGTGCCTTTTAAACATCTCTTTCTGATGGCATTGAAGCTATTGCAGGCCTCATACCTATCACTCTCTACATGCGCAAACTCAATAGCAGACATCACCTTAGATACAGCTCTATCCTATCCTCACATGCAATTAACTCACTACTAGATTCACAACACGCAAAAAATCACCCTCTATACAAAGCTGCAACCTCCAAACTCATTAACAAACAGCGATCTAACCTTAAAAGTCCCATCAAGGATGTTAACAAACGTCTCAATGGTGTTAGAGATTGTTACAATCCACTTTTTCCTCTCTTTTCTCCAGGTTCAAGAGTAGTCAATCATTTTTCTAGTAGATTTAGTTTTCACTCTCCTCCCTCTTCATCCAATGAAGATCTCTTCCATCACCTCTGGAACCTTGATCAAGCCTTCAGGTCTTCTCAGATATCACCTCACAACATTGCCATCATAGTAGATGGAGGTATAAAAAAATTGCAAGTTGCCACTGCAGTCATGCACATTTGGACTGACAATTCCATCGTCCGATGTTTGCAAGTCAACTCAATAAATGTTACATCAATAGAAGCAGAACTCATGGCCATCTGCTTAGGCCTAATACCTGCTATAGAGGAGGAAAACATTCATAACATCATTGTCATCACCAATTCTATTGCTGCAACAAAGAAAATCTTTGAATCTAAAACTGATCCTCTCTAAAACATGTTCATCCCAGTCACATCGGAAATCAACTCCTTCTTCAGGAAAGACAGCAGAAACAAAATTCAATTTTGGTTTTGCCCCAGCAAAGCCAAGTGGCCCAAACATAAACTTGTAGATGACCAAGTCAAAGCCAATAACTGCACTCCCATCTTTTCCAGCAAAGAATCGCACCTATTCAACAAAAAGAAAGAATGTGATAACATCCTCCAGGAATGGCAAGAATCCTTCTTGTCCAACCCTAAAAGAGGCTAGTGCTTCCTCGACTTTGAAGACGAAAATCAAAATGTTATTAAACTGACATACACTAAGGGCAGCTCATGGCTCCCTTCCATAGGCTTCACCAACTCGCTATGTGCCCATTTCACTCACATGACTACTGGCCATGCTCCCATTGGGGAATACTAACAAAGATTCTTTTCTTACCTCCCCACTAGCTGCCTGTGCAGTGAAGCCGAGATTCAAACATGAGAACACATTATCATGGAATGTAATATACATGACCCTTCCACATGCCTATGCAACATCATCATAAACAGTTTCGTTCACTTTCTAGCAGACAACCCTAGCGCATTCAGTTTCGACAATGGTTGAGATCTTATCACGGTGTGACTCTCTCGAGTAAAAGCACAGCACTTTTCTTCTTCATTTATCTCTCTTCTCATTTTCTCTCTCATCCTTTTTCCTCTCTATGTATTTAAGTAGGTACTGTGTACTTACCACAGTCTGCCTTTGCGCCCCATGTAATAAATTGATGATTTAAAAAAAAAAAAAAAAGATGTGGCTTTGTCTATCCATGGACACTCCTCTTTGTTTCCTTTTTTCTTGTTCCCAAGTATGTTTTTGGGAGTAGTGGCTCCTTTA
>Ga0153970_1000154_pt1 | contig 13053 bp, 12 predicted proteins | sample TSGA054MetaG_FD_102280 | JGI IMG/M metagenome (GOLD analysis project Ga0153970, IMG submission 102280) | Attine ant fungus gardens microbial communities from Georgia, USA - TSGA054 MetaG | ecosystem: Host-associated > Fungi > Mycelium > Unclassified | place: USA: Georgia, George L Smith State...
ATCGCCTCGAGACGTGACTGGCATCGATCGAAAGGTCTTCTTAAGGGCTTTAAGCTGGCTTTGAGACCGTGGGAATCGTCGAAGATTTGATGGAGATATGACCGAATGAAGTTTGTGACAGAGTTCTCTTCTAACTCTGAAGTACTCTGATCCTAAGTTATCTCAACTTAGAGTTCAGTGTTAGTTGCTGACAGAAGAACTCAATACTACTTCTAGGACACCATGTTGAATATGTTCTCTGTGGACTATTATTTTGTCTCTTTTTCTCTCATCATTATCTTCTAATTGATTAGTAAGCAAGTATGTCTACCAGCACAGTTTTATACCTCAGTTCTGCATACTACAGATTGAGGTAAAGACTTTTATTAGACTGTTTCATATATCATGCTGATGTAGTTAGACTTCGTGTTCTAATAGGTACATCAATGAATTAGTTTTGCACACTACAGACTGAGACTTCATGTTCTAATAGGTTATGGGCCCCATTGCCTAAACCATTAACAAAAGAGAAGCACAAGAACTTAAGTTATTTTAAATCTCATATCAGACTGAGATGAGCTCAAAACCAGACTACATATACAACATCCCTCATTTGGATAACACAGGGTTAAACTACCATGATTGGAAGTACAGAGTCTCAACTGTTCTGCATTTAAGGGGTCTGATTGGAATTGCTGAAGGAACTGAACAATGTCTACCACAAACAGCCCTTGATCCAAAGGACCAACCTGTCACCACTGCTGCTTATGAAAAATGGCAGGCATACAATTATTAGGCAAAAGCAGAAATTACTATGAACTTGTCACAGGAATTGCTCAGTGCTGTCATTCTATACACTTTGGCATCAGAGGTATAGAATTACTTGGAAGAGCACTATGAAGAAAAGGGACAATATATGATAGTTCAATTACTTGGAGACATCTTCAGGTGTACCTTCCTTGATACTATTCCAATGAAAAATCAGCTTAGTCAAATATGTTGAAAGGTTCATAGACTCAAGGTTCTCAGACATAATCTAAAGGACTCTCTCATTATAGTAGTGATGGTCATATTGCTGCCAAATTCATATGCCTCACTTCAACAACATCTATACATAAAGAAGGAGAGCAAGTTAACGATGGAGTTTGTAACAAAATAAATCTTGATGAAAGAAAATTCTCATGGTGATGCTTTACATATTGTATTGATAGGAGATGGCAAGAGAAAGAAGTCTTTTCAGGGTTCTTCTACTGATAGTGATGCAAAGAAGAAAAACATGAAGTGTCACTACTATAAAAAGAAGGGACATGTCAAATCAGAGTATAGGAAGTTGAAGGCCAATCAGGCAGCTGGGACAGTTCCTGAGAACAAGAGAGTAGAAAGATCAAAAACCCAGACTGCAAAGGTTGCTACAACCACTGAAGAAAGTATCATTCATCTTTTCATAGTATGGAAAGCAACCTCAGATCTAGCAAGCAGATGGATCATTGACTCAGGAGTGACATCACCAATAATATCTAGGAAGGAATGGTTCATCAACTATTCCCCATTCAGGACACCCATTTCAATTGGTTTAGGCAATGATAGCATCATCAAGGCAGTCAGATCAGGATTGGTCAGGATCTCAATGACAGTTAATGGAACATCAAGATTGTTTGAATTCTAGGATGTATACTATGTCCTAGATATAGGAACAAACAATCTACTGTCAGTCACTTACATGGTCTAGAAGAGATACACTGTCAACTTTGGGACAAACATGTGCAAGATCTCAAAAGCTGGATCAATTATTGGAAGAGCCAAAAATAGGAAGGGACTATGGGTCTTAGATGGCAATTCTGTTGTGTCCAATCCTCATGTTGCATATGTTGTGAAGGCATCACTCAATATATGGCACAAATAACTTGAACATGCAATGACACATTCTGTCAAGAAGCTTCTTGAATCATCAATGGTGACAGGAATGGAACTTATAGATGATAGCACAAATCATGCAGATGGTGAATGCATAGCATGCATAAAAGAGAAGACAACATGGAATGTGATTCCTAAGAAATCTGATGTGAAAAATCCTAGGAGATTACACAGGATCTATTCCAATGTCTGTGGACCTTTTGACATTGAAGGCTATTTTTGGAGTCAATATTTCGTGATGTTCATTGATGGTTTCTCACATTATGTCAGGGTAAAACCTATCAGAAGCAAAGATGAGGTTTCCAAAGTTCTGAAGGAATAGATTACATGCTCCAAAATAGAAACAAGAGAAAAGGCTAATCTTCTAAGAACTGATGGAGGTGGCAAATACATGGGTACAGAATTTCAAGAATGGTTGAGGTCCAGAGGGATGCACCACGAGATGACAAATGCAAGTACCCCACAGGAGTAGAGTGCCTCAATAGGACTATCTTGGAAATGATAAGAACTATGATGCATGAATCAGATTTACCCAGGAATTTGTGGCCATTTGTAGTACAATATACTCAAGAAATTGTGAATAGACTACCTATGCGAGCACTATCTGAGAACAAAACTTCATACGAAGCCTTCTACCTTAAGAAACTATCAGTAAAAAATCTTCAAATTTTTGGATGCTGAGCATATGTTCATGTACCTAACAACAAACAAGGGAAGCTAGATGCCAAGATAGTAGAGGGTCGTTTTACTAGCTTACCTCAAAATAGAAAGGGGTACATGGTTAGCAACAGTCAAAATCCACTGAGGGTATATGTTTCTTGTGATGTGACATTTGTCAAAACTCCAGAGACCTCTGAGCATATGACAATTCAAATTAATAAAAAAGTGCCTGAGTCTGATGGGTTTCCCATGGATGTAGAGAGAAAGAACAGTGAGGTTGAGAACTTAGTTGCTGAGGATAACAATGTTAGAAAGGGTAGCATCACAAAAATAACTATGGAAGACATACCTATCCAACTTTGTCAATTAACAAGAGTAAAACATACTCTAACTCAAGATAACAATCTTTGGTACTCTGTGACATCCTATTTGAGACAGAAAGTGCCTGGAGAGTTAGAGGAACCACAAAATACAGCACTTGTAATGAAGGACCTAGTTATCTATGAAAATGCTATGTCAAGGAATAATGTAGTTTATTGGTGTCATATTCTGGAAAAATAATAATTATGTAATTTATTTCTCCTAATAATTCTCCTAAAAAATAATAATAGTATGATAGCATAGTAGACTACTCTTTTCCTATTCTGGACTTCCTATAAGTACTGTGTAGTTACAGTATAATTCCTTAGTCTGTAAATTAACGTTATCTGGTCCTAACCCTTTTTCTGTCCACTCCAGTGTTATGCCACAAGTGAATTTTCTGTGAAAGATAACATTTGATAAGCTTTATAACAACAGATTCTTAATTAGAATTTGCTTTAAAACCCTTTCTATACCCTCAAAACATAACATTATATGATGAGTACATTGAGCAGGTAATAATTGACCTAGAGCTTGTGTTGAGACCTTGAGAAGCAATTAAGATAAAATGACATCAGGTTACTAAGAGAGTTACTAAGAGACTACGCTCTAAATCTACTTTTGGATAGACTAACTTAATAAAATAGTAAACTTGTACTCTAGAACTAGTACTTCTCAGATGAAGAACTTAGACTGATAAACTTTGTGCTTGTAAATAAGCATTGATGGCATCAGATCAATTATATTTAGATAAATGATCTCTAGAAAGCGACTTGAAGATACTAGATATTTATTGAGACTTGTTAACTACTTAACAGGTAATCAATGAAGTCCAAATTACAAAGCAGTATCAAGAGCATAATAGGGGAAAACAGAAGAATATTCTAGAAGGAAGCGGCGATGAAGATGCATCATCTTTGATAGAAAGGACTTGGTGAGGGAACACGTTATCACAAAGAAAGGAGAGAGCTGTGTCATCAGTGGGATTTTGGGAGACCTTAGGACAGAAAGGAGGTAATAGAATCCTAAAAGTAGTAATAGTTTCCCTTTTATATTTTATTTCTTGAGTTTCAGGGCTTTGTAATATTTTAATATAGTATTTAGAGTGTAGTTGGATTGGAGAAGAACCTCTTGACTCCTATCCCCATCTATACTGCCTCTAGAATTGTGAATGCGAATCTATTGAGAGTAAGAAGACTGGGACTAGTGGAGTGTCTTGAGAAGAACACAGAATATACCCAGAACTCGATCTAGAGAGAAGATGCAGATACAACTCAGGCAGGCTTCGAAGAGAACAGTAGGCTGGGAAAGCTTGGCTAGGTGCACACTTGGATTGCATCACACCCATAAGGTTCGGTATTGGGGGTGCAGATAAGGGGGCAACTGAGTGTGGAGGGTCTATAAGTGATTAACTAACTGTATTTTCTAGAGGAGCTTTTATCATGGTGTGTAAAGGTTGACATCTTAGGGAGGCTATGTGACGACAATCTAGAGAGATCTTACGATCCTTTCACAACCACCAACATATATTTTACTGGAGCTATGTATAATTCTTATTTCTCTAATTATTTATAAACCTTCAACTTTGATAATCTCCCCTTGGACCTTTAGCATGCAATTGGGAGCTAGCACATCATTGTTTTGTTTGTCCCAGTGTGCAATTCCCTTTTGCACCCTTTCATGGGATTCCTAGTTCACTTTCTTAGGACCTCTTCTCTGACGACTTCCCTCCACTCTAGAATACGCAACCACCTCATGACCGAAGACCAGGGCACAATATATAAGTTAAAGCCAAGGTTGCTCATTAAAGTCGTACTCTACTCCAACGTCTTTTACTTTCTGCTAGAGTCTTCCTTTAAAGTTTATACTATTGTTAAGTAGTATTTTTTTCTGACATAGTATATTACTCTATTTCCGGAGAGTACTTTTATCTATTACTTCGCTCCTCTATCTTCCATAATTCCATTCTTGACAATTGGAAGAAAGCATGCACAGAGGAATTAGAGGCCTTTGTCAAACAAGAGTTGTTCAGCACAGTTCTAAAACCTGTAGGACACAAAGTGATAGGATACATGTAGGTCTTCAAGACTAAACTTAATGAGAACAGGCAGGTGGAATGCTACAAGGCACAGCTTGTTGCCCAAGTATCATATTCTGGAAATATGATAATTATATAATTTATTTCTCCTAATAATTCTCCTAAAATTAATAATAGTAGAATAACATAATAGACTACTCTCCTCCTATTCCAGACTTCCTATAAGTACTGTGTAGTTATGGTGTAATTCCTTAGTTTGTAAATTAACGTCATTTGGTTCTAATCCTATCCTCGTTTATTTCTGTTCCTATCCTATACCCCTAGGACCTTTACTCTGTCGATTTACCCTCATTCCAAAATAAGCAACCAACCTCACAACCAGAGACCGGGGCGCAATACATAAGTTGAAGCCAAGGTTGTTCATCAAAAGTCATATCCCACTCCTATATTTTGTCCTATTTGTTAGAGTCTGCTTTCTTAGTTTTCCTACCATCGCTAAGTACTATCTATTCTCTGAGATAGTACCATACATCTATTCCAGAGTTATAAATCTATTTATAATTACTCTACTCCATCATTTACCTCCTGTATTTGACACCAAGGATTCTTACAGATTTTTGGGATTGACTTCAATGAGACTTTTGTACCAGTCACATGTCACCAGACATTTTGAACACTTCTTGCATTAGCAAATTGTTATTGCTGGCACATTCATCAGATGGATGTCAAATTGGCTTTCCTAAATGAGGACCTTGAGAATGAGATTTTCATGAGGATACCACTAGGAGTTGAGACAAAGAAAGGACAAGTGTGGTTACTACACAAGGCACTCTATGATTTGAAGCAAGTATCTAGAGAATGGTACCTGAAGTTAAAGGAATAGCTAAAGGAGCTAAGCTTCAAGAGGAGTAATGCTGACCATGGAGTCTTTATAAAGATCATCAATAGGAAGCTCTTTGTGATTGCCGTTTATGTTGACGACTTCCTTCTATTTTTGTCTAACATCAGTCATGTCAGAACTGTCAAGGAAGACCTCAAGGGATACTTTGAGATAAAAGATCTGGGAGAAGCAAAGTGGATATTGCAAATGAAAATCAAGAGGACAGACATAGACAATAGAATAAGAAAACTTACAATTTCTCAGAAACAGTACATTGAGACCATACTGGAGCGGCATGGCATAGCAGACTGCAAACCAGAAAAGACTCCAATGGTAGTCAACTTATAACTTCCAACATTGACAGAAGCCAAGATCGACATCACAGAATATTAGAGATGCATTGGATCTCTGATATATCTGATGATATGTACATATCCTGACATAGCATATTCAGTTGGGATACTCTCACATCATGTTGCTTGTCTTAGAAGAACTCATATGCAAGCTGTCAAATGCATTTTCCAGTATCTTTATAGAACAAGTCACTATGGACTTAAGTTCTAGGCCAATAACTCAAATGACATTTTGCCAATAGTTTATGTTGATTCAGATTGGGGAGGAGACTGCATAGACAGGAAGTCAACTTTGGGTTTTGCAGTATTGTTGGATAGAAGAGCAATTTCATGGGATTCTAAGAAACAGACATCAGTATCACTATCAACTGTTGAGACAGAATTCATTGCCACGTCAATAGCTGTCAAGGAGATTCTTTGGTATCAATCTTTATTTAGATCACTTGATATGACATTGACAAGTCCTACTTTACTTCTTATCAATAATCAAGGTGCCCTAGATCTCATCAAGTCTAGACAAATCAATGATTGCACAAAACACATTGATATTAAATTCAGACATGTCTGTGATCAAGAGGATAAAGAAACAATCTCAAGTCAACATGTGGCTATGCAAGAACAGATTGCAGACATAATGACAAAGCTGCCTAGTGCTAAGAAGTTTTCATATTTTCGAGAAATAATTGGAGTACATGCATGAGAGATCTTTGATAAGGAAAGGTATTGAATATGTTCTCTGTAAACTATTATTTTGTCTCTTTTTTCTCTCATCATTATCTTCTAATTGATTAGTAAGCAAGTATGTCTGCCAGTGCAGTTTTTTCTTATACCTCAGTTCTGCATACTACAAACTAAGACTTTGTGTTCTAGTATACTACTCATCTTGAGCCTTGTCTACTCTTTACTCTCTAATTGCTCTTAACCAGTGACTGTCTTAAGTTGCTAGTCTGTCTGGATAGTAGGCCCTAGTGTAAAACTTGAGCCAAGATAACTTAAGTCTACTTCTTATCTGAGTTGACAAGGAGAACTTGATAGAGTTTCCATTGGATTTTGTATACTACTTATACATCTTTGTAACCCTAACCCTAATATACTATCCCACACTTCCTTATGAGTGACTTCTTACACATCCAGAAATAAAATAAAAGAAAAATAAATAATGACTTAGTTGTTTTTGCTAAGTCATGACACCTAGTTATAAAAGGGACTTGGTAGTCAGTTAGAAACTGCTGGTGGAGGTATGGTACCAAACCTAGGTATCATATCTGAGACCTGACCTCACTATTGGGTAGTATTTGTTAGATTACTTGTAAACTTTTGCTTTATCAACTCTGTGCTAAAGGTGTATTGTCATCTATACACATAGAAGAGTAGCAGTTACTTCTTAAGAGACTGCTTAGAGTAGGGATCTTTCCTGTAAAGTGATAGTATAACCCTAGTATTAGGGCAGTAGTCAATAGGGCAATAGGTGTCTAGCTGGGTGAAGATCTTGTATCTCAGCAGACATAACATAAGTGAGATCCAAACTATTATTCTAACCTTGAGGTATCAACACAATGTCTCAACAACAATATAACCAACTACTGAGCAATTTGCTCAAAGAAAAGCAAGCTTTCACTTTATTAAGGGCATAGTTAGAGAGAAAAAGGAAAAGAGAATGTTAGGAGTGTAAGAAGTTTGGACACCTAGCCCATGACTGTAGAATAAAGAAGGAAAGAAAGGAGGAAAAAAGGGGAAAACCCCAAAATAAATACAAAGTACTTGCAAGTGACAAAGTTTATTCTGGAAAATTCTTTTGCCTTTTGTCATTACTCCTTTCAATTTTTAGTTGCATTCCAAATAATGTGCTCTAAACATCACTTTCATTCTTTTTATTTATATTAAATTTTTTCTTCCTAGCAACATATATAGAAATGCTGGAGACTTGTTTATTACTAGGTAAATAGTTATACAATTGTCTTGTATATAATGTATTTATCTTGTAAACCCTAAGGCTAGTTGTGGCTAGTTGTTTCCATCTGGCTTTAGGTGTGTATGCTACTATGTCTCTTCTCAAACATTTCACTAATCTAGTCATTTTTTCACAGCAAAATAAATTTGAGCATAAGAGAAAAGACAGAAAGACTTGATTAAAATGTAACTACAATCCCATATTTATATGTAAATATCTGAAACAAATGCTCTAGCAAGTGGAGTTTCCAAGACAACTCAATATCATTCAATAACAAGAGTTTCATTTCACAACACATTTCCATCTGGCTTTAGTCTAGCATCTTTTATAGCTCCAAAGACATACCTATATCTTCTTTGTTAGCAAGTAGGGTGATGGTGAATTGAAAAAAAGAAGAAGAACATATTAGGCAGTAAGAAAAAGAAGAAATAAAGGTTTTAGATGTGGGAAGAATAGGTACTGTAAATGGGAATGCCCAAATATAGAAGTAGAAAGAAAAAAGCAAGAGAAGAAAGTAGACAAAAGGTACAGCAAGAAGAAAGGCTGGTGTAGTCCCTATAGACAAAGGTATAGGAATATAGCAGTATACAGGGTATGTCCCTGAGAAGTGTAATACTAGAGGAGAGGGAATAGAAGATGAAGTAGAAAGTAATAACATTTGTAAAGTGTGAAGAATGTGAATACAAAGGTACCAAGATATACAAAAACCAGGGACAGGTTTTGTCTCTGGAGAATAGTTAAGAAATGAGTAGTATAGCTGTTGTCTTGGAGTATGGTAATGGAGAAAAAGAGAGGCAAATGCAGATAAAGGAATGACAAAAGTACAATATATGAAGTATGAAAGAAAAAACATGATAAGAGGAGAAATATCAAAAGAAGAGAAAAGAGGAATCCTGTACCCAGAATGCAGAATAGGGAAAAAGAAACTGTGGTAGGTTGGGGCATGGTAGTATAGCTAACAAAGGTAAAAGTACAGCAAGATAGTGTGCAGAGTAAATCTCTGGGAAGTATAGTGAAAAAAAGATGTAAAGAGGACATTCAAAATGATGAGGGAGATGTGGTTAAATATTGGAGTGGAAAAAGTTGATACACATGAGGGGGTAATAGTAAAGGCACTGTTAGATAACAGTACTATCACAAACTTCATTTGGATCTATTTTCAACAATTTTTCAACAATTTCTATAGTCTTAATGGTACTGAAAAGCCCTTAAAAAGACCTTCTAATTGATACCAAATACATTTTGTGGCAATCAGTATTAGCTGAGCTATTAGGCAATCAGTAGATAACCTCTATGGTACCATATATTAAATTGCTGATATCTTAGAAACCACCCCAATCTAGACTTTGCTTTTAGAATTAGCAGAAATTCTTTTTATATCACTCAAAATGACCCTAAAATAACCTTGAGATAATCAATATCAATGGAAATATGAAGTTCTCTGTAACAATCGATCTCATGGTCTCTAGGTATTCTATACATAGACTGCTTCTTTTATTGATATTTTCTTAATTGTACAGTAGTTTAGTCAGTGCCTCACTAGTGGGATATGTTCTTTACTCAGCAGACCTCATGTTTGCCATATGCACTCCTTATTTCTACCACATGGTACATAGGTATGTATACAATAAATACTCTCCTGTATTCCTTATGCTTTACCAATTGTATTATTCTCTTTCTTCCTCTACTCTCATCTTATCCTCAAGTCTTTACTTGAGTGTTACAACCTGAGTTACTCCTTAAGGTCATAACATTTGGTAAAATGTTATCAACTTACCTTGTAACTGGAAGGATAGCAAACTAGCAGACCAGTTGTTAGAATATTGCAAAGATTGCTACTGAATACATAATTGAAGCACAAGAGGTAGAAGACCTCTATCACAAAAGGCCACTTACTGATTTGTGATAGGTGATTTGATACTTGAATAGTTCAAAAAAGTGAAGTTTAGATAGTGACAAAAGAAGTTATTAAGTCTAAGGTCTAATCCTCAGACAAGGAGTTTTTATATACAGAAAAGTGATGGTCTGTGCACTAGGATAGGCCATCACATGCTACTACCTATTGTTCTACATATGGTAGTGCCTTTGTGCTCAAAATAGTAATAACTTAACCATATGGAGGCTGTCCTTTGTTCTAATTAAAGACAAATGACTATCTATGGATAATTAATTAAGTTTATGTATGAACATTGAGGACTTCATATCTCCACTAATATTAATTGCCTTGGGGTTGTTCTAGACTCATTCTGAGTATTATGAAGAGGGCTTTTGCTGAGCTTAGAACCAAAGCATTAATTATGGTAGTTTCTAAGATATTAGTGATTTAATAAATGGTACCATAGTGGTTATCTGTTGATCTACCTGATATCTTGGCCAATATTGATTATCTCAAGACGTGACTGGTATTGATCAAAAGGTCTTTTTGAGGGCTTTCTATAGCCATTAAGACTATGAGAATTGTTAAATAATTGATAAAGATATGACTAAATGAAGTTTATGACAATCTCAAAGAATGACTCAGTTCAGTTTACATCAGTGAAGAGCAGTCAGAGTACCAAGAAGAGTCCAAAGAATAGGATATACAAGAGACAGAATTAGAGGCCAATAAAACAGATAGTAATAAAGAACTCAATAAGTTAAGTGACATACTATTAGTAAAACAACCAAAGAGAAATATGTTTGAAACATAAGTAGGTACACTGTCAGGAAAGCTAACTCTGAGCTGGAATTAAGCCAACTGCTTTTTATCAGCATTAGACAAAGAGAACTTGTTAGAGTTCTCATTATATTAGGTTAATCTACTTATACTAATTCTAGTTAGTCTGTGCACTCTTTACCCACACTCCCAGCTAAACTCTTGTGACATCATGTGACATGACTTATGTGAATTTGATGTCACATTCTGTCACAAAGTGACATGACTTTCCCATACTATTTATAGAAAAATAAATAAAATAAAAATAAAAATAAAATGTCTTGGTAAGGCAATTTATGATATATACTAGCACTAGTAGCCAGGATGGTATTAATATTAGTACCAACAGAAGTAGCAAACTATAAGTCAATGGTCCTAAAACTAGGATAGTTCAATGAAGACAGAAAAATGTTCAAAGATTAGTAGAGAGCAATAAAGCTCTACTTAAGAGCCAACAAGATAATGGACATCAATGAGAAGATCATCACAATATTAGGTAGATTTTGAGGAGGAACTGCAGGAGTATTTGCATAATAGAAACTCAACAAAATAAATGGACAAGATGATACCCCAAGTTGGAATGCTTTTGAAGCAGAACTATATTAATATACAGTGATAAGACAAAAGAAGCTGATGCAGAATGGCACATTAAAATATTTACACAAGGAAAAAAACACATTGCAGACTTCCTAATTGAATTTATGGCTTTAGTAAGCAAAGCACAAACAAATAATCAGTATGCAATATTTTTGCTGAAGAAGAATGTAAACTGAGAAATCATCAGAGCTATAATAGTATATCCACCTAGCTAAGCCCCAAAGAGTCTAGAACAATGGAAGGTAGCAATCACAATAGTAGGACAAGGATACAAATGGACCAACATTCATTATGACTACAGGACAGATTTGGGAATAGAATAACCTATAGGAGAATGGGCAAACCAATAAAGATAGGAAGATAAAGAAATAGTACAAAAGGATGCAAAACCAAGTGCTATAATTACAACAAATTTGGATACATTGCAAAGAACTGTAGACAACCCAAAAAGGAGAAAAAACCACAGGGATATTTTAAATGTAGCAAAGAAGGATATGTCACTATAGGATATAGAGTATCTCAATAGATGAAAATCAGGAGTTCACAGAAGAAGGACAAAGAAAACAAAGAAGACCAGAAGGGTTTTGTCAAAGGTTTGGAGTAGGCACAATACAATGAACTACTGTAAATAGTTCTACCAAAAATTGATATGTTATTCCACAAAGGAGAGAATAATTGAGGAAACTTATAGTGCATCTAACAATCAAAACCAAGAATGGAAAAGAACTCAAAGTCAAGGTATTAATTGACTCAGGATGTACAAATACCACCATTACTAGGAAAACAGTTAAAGAGAAAGGAATACCTATCAAATTACTCCTAAAACCATTTGATGTATACAACTTAGATAGATCACAAAATGGAGAAAAGACAATCAAGGAAATGGACCTATTCCTAGGACATGACTAGCTAGTAAAACACAACCCAGAAGTAGATGGGAAAAAAGAAGTTATATAGTTCACAAGATGTCCAGGACATTGCAAAATAGAACATGAGTCAATATGGTTCACACCATGGTCAAGAAGATTACTACCAAAGAAAAAGAAAGAATCAAAGAAAGGAGACAAAGAACCTGATCCAACTAACCCAAAAGATCTTCTAAAATATGTTCAGCCATTCATGCATCTATTCAACAAGAAAAAATTCAAGAAATTACCAGAAAGGCAAGAATAGGACCATGAAATCAATCTAATAGAAGAAGCACCAAAGGAACTCAATGCAAAGGTCTATCTAATGATACTCAAAAAAAGAAAATACTCAACCAATGACTAAATGAACAACTCAAAGCAAGACTCATTATGTCATAAACTTCATTCGGTCATATCTCCACCAAATCTTCGACGATTCCCACGATCTCAAAGCCAGCTTAAAGCCCTTAAGAAGACCTTTCGATTGATGCCAGTCACGTCTCGAGGTGATCAATATTGGCCGAGATATTAAGCAGATCAACTGGTAACCACCATGTTACTGTTTATTAAATCGCTAATATCTCGGAAACCGCCATGATCGATGCTTCGGTTCTAGGCTCAGCAGAAGCCTTCTTCATAACGCTCAGAATGAGCCTAGAATGACCTCAAGGCAATTAATATTAGTGGAGATATGAAGACCTCAATGTTTGCACATGGA
>Ga0153970_1000162_pt1 | contig 12968 bp, 5 predicted proteins | sample TSGA054MetaG_FD_102280 | JGI IMG/M metagenome (GOLD analysis project Ga0153970, IMG submission 102280) | Attine ant fungus gardens microbial communities from Georgia, USA - TSGA054 MetaG | ecosystem: Host-associated > Fungi > Mycelium > Unclassified | place: USA: Georgia, George L Smith State...
AAAAAAAAAAAAAACAAAGAAAGAAAATAAAGAAAAAAATTAAAAATTTATAAAAAAAAAAAAAAAAAAAAAAAAGGTTTGAGAAAAATAATATGCTTGAGAATAAGACAACTCAAGATTACTGCCTCTCTTTACAGCCTCTCAAAAGGCTCAAGAGCCACTCATTGTGTAGAGTAGGATTCTAAGAGTAGGGTTAAAGGAGTAGGAATATTCAGAGGAGATGCCATTTCATTATTCTAGCTTTGCTATCTTTGGAAATTTGGAAGTTTTCTTTGTCTCATTTTTGTTGTTATATCACTGCTTTGTAATCCTAATAAAATATTCTAGGGCACAGAGGAGAAATTGACAAATCACACCCCTATCATCTCTCTTTGTTGCTCTAGAGCTTAACAGCTATTTAAGTGATTGAGTCTCTTATTTTCTTAAACTACCAAAAACCTTCCCTTAGATGGGAATTCAAGGCTCAATAGACTTGGGTATTTACTTATGCTAGGAGTTAACAGCTCACTACATGTTTTTGGAGTAGGCTTCCAGTTGTATAGTCAGCTGAAGTAGAGCTTACATGAAGGTACAGGAGTTCTAGGTAGTTCTGCTATATCAATGGCAAGCCAGACTACTAGACTAGGTAAGGGTAGTAGTATCATGGTATAAGACAAACATGTGTCTTAGAGATCCTATTATAGTAAGATTGACCTCAAGTAGATTTATTAAAAATACTATTTCAATTTCTCTTGGTTATTTTGAGTTTCTTCTCCTTTATTTCCTTCTATACAAGCCCTCTTTTCTATTTGATAACCTTCCCAGTACCTACTTGTTTAGTACACAATTGTGAAATATTTTAGAGATTTTATTTCTTTTACTTGAATCCACTATTATTTGTGATCAATTCTCTTTGACCCCCATCATCATCTAGTATAAGACTATTGATGTTTGAATGGACTAACTATCAAAAATAAATATACTCTTCTACTCATCCAAGAGTTAATTGACAAGGTCAAAGGAGCACAGTACTTTACAAAACTTGATATCAGATGGGGCTACAATAATGTAAGGATCAAAGAGGGTGATGAGTGGAAAGCAGTATTCAGAACCAATAGAGAACTCTTTGAACCATTGGTGATGTACTTTGGCTTGTGCAACTCTTCAGCAACCTTTCAACTGATGATGGATACCTTATTCTGAGATCTTGTCAACTAAGGAAAGGTGATTATCTATATGGATGATATCCTAATCTTCTTGAAGACCTTGGAAGAACACTCTGGAGTTGTAAAGAAGATTCTTAGAATCTTAAGTAACAACAAATTATTAATCCAAACAAAAAAATGTCATTTCCACCAAATAAAGATTGACTATCTAGGGGTGATTATCTCAAAGAATAGTGTTGAAGTTGACCCTATCAAAATCAAGAGAGTTGCTGAATAGCTAGAACCTAAAGAAAAGTGAGAAGTATGACAATTTCTAGGCTTTTGCAACTTCTACAAATGCTTTATTTGGAGATTTGCCAAGGTTACTAAACCTCTAACAAAGCTAATAGGAAAGATAGAATGGAAATGGGAAACAGAAGAGAGAGGTGCCTTTGAAAAGCTAATAAATTAATAACATTTACTTTATTCTCACAATATCTAATGCCAACCACAAGCTGTATATGGAGGTTAATACTTCAGGATATGCTATAGGAGGAGTCTTGTCTCAACAACAACTTGATAAATTATAGAGACCCATCTCATTTATTTTCCAATTACTAAGCAAAACAGAGAAAAACTATGAGATCTATGATTGTGAGTTACTGGCAGTAATGACAAGACTAAAATAATAGTGCCCATACCTCATGAGAACAAAGCAAGTTAAGATCTAAATAGCCATAAAAACCTAAAATACTTCAGACAACTTTAAACTAGTAACAGGCTTGATGGCTATTTGAGCTCTAGGACTATGACTTCAAATTAATCCATAAGCCAAGAAGTACAATGAAGAAGGTTGATACACTATCTTGCCATTCTAATCATGATTTTAGAAAAGATAACAATAAGGAAAAAATAACATTAATCCAGAAATATTTTGATCAATTCATCTAGCAGATAGAAAAGTAATATGAAAGGAAATAGAAAAAGCAGAAGAGTTTGTTGAAAAAGAGATAAGAGTAGCAATAGAGAGTAGAAACGAGGGATAGAAAAAAAAAGAAAAAGTAATAACCTAGAAGAAAAGAGTCTATGTTCCAAACTTAGTGATACTTTGAGAAGAGATTCTTTGGTTACACTATGATCAAGAACTTGCTAGGTATCCTGGATATACCAAAACTCATGAACTCATTACACAAAATTATTAGTGACCAAGGATAATGGAGAATATTAAGAGATATATTGCTAGTTATGAAAGTTATCAAACTAACAAACTAGACTAACAAAAAAAAAGAAATTACCTTTATTCCAATGAAGTTCCAATTCAGCCATGGGACATTATCAGTATTGATCTGGTAAAACTGTTACCAATCTTGTCTGGCTATAATGGAGTCATAGTAGTAGTTGATTGTTTTTCTAAAATAGCAAGATATATTCCAATTAATATAGAAATTTTATTAAGAGGTATTGCCCAAAAACTATGAGAGAAGGTATTTAAGAATATAGGACTACCTCAAAAGATTATCAGTGATTAAGGACCTTAGTTTGTTTCCAACTTTATGAAAGAGTTATACTTATAGCTAGAGATTAAATGAAATTCCTCTATTGTCTATCACCCATAGACTGATAGCTAAACTAAGTGAGTAAATCAAGAGTTAAAACAATATCTTTGCCTTTATATTAGTTACAGGCAAGATAACTAGATAGAATAGCTGCTACTTGCTAAGTTTGCATATAATAACTAAAGCCACTCAAGTACAGGACAATCTCTTTTCTTTGTTAACCTAAGGAGGTACCCAAATACAGGCAATGAGGTCAAGGGAGCAGAAAAGAAGGTCTTGATAGTAGATGAATTTCTAGAGGGAATGAGAGAGATAAAACAAGAAGTAAAAAAGGCTTTGAAGAAAACCAATAAGATAATAAAAAGAAAATTTGATAGAAAAAAAAAAGTAAGCAAAAATATAGAGCAAAGGAACTAGTATGGGTTGATGGGTCCAATCTAAGTGACAGTTGTCCATCAAAGAAATTATCATTCAAAAGGGCTAGACTATTTCTAATTGTGAGGAAAGTAAATGAGTTGTTATATGAACTACAAATTCCCAAGACATGGAAAAACCTCTATCCAGTTATTAATGAATTGTGATTGAAACCATATGTTAGACCCACCTTTGACCAATAGTAAGAATAGTCTAATACAAACTTGAAGCCTATAGGAGGCTCAGAACAGTTGCAAGAGGTTAAAGAAATACTAGACTTCTAATGGAGAGAAAACCAGTTATAGTATCTCATTAAGTGGAGAGAATAGCTATTGGAAAAGATGACCTAGGAATATTATTCAGATGTTTGTGAAGAGACTAATAAGGCTTGCTATAACTTTTATCATAAATATTCTATTATACTATGCATGCTCACAATCAGTATTTCAGGGAATGTATACACCAATATTGCAAGAACACAATTTTAGGAAAGAGGTAATGTAACAAATATTAGCTATCTATAGGTAACTTACAAGTCATGTGACTTTCATTGTATGGTAGTAACATAGCTTAGTAGATTCTTAGCTTCAAGCTAGTATATATATATCTATCAATTCTCTAACACAGGATTAATAGTTTTGTAACAACATGCCTCATTAAATATAGCAAATACTTGGCCATTCTAGATCCTCTAATGTTCCTAATTCTTTTCACCTTCAAATATGGTCAAAAAAAGTCATAAAAAGAACTGCTCTTCCTCTGATGGTGACACAAAGTATATTCTCCCAATTATCTTGGCTATTATCTTGGAATGCTATAACTTGGCTTTAGCATTCCAGGTATAGTGCTAAGGAAACTGCTAGTAGATAAGGCCCAAACTTTTTGAATTTTGGAAGGAAAAAACAATCGACACAATAATAGGGGAAATTTGTTGCAAATGCACAATGTTCTTCATTACTAGGTAAACTATTTATATACAAAGAACAATAAAACATAAAACAATAAAAAATAGCCTAAAACTCATTTAGTATAGCATTCGATATTCTAACAAAACTATTATCATGTACAGAGTTGTACTTAAACCAAGTAATAAGTTGAGTTTTCTTCATATCTTACCTAGCTAGTACTTCATTAACAGTCTGGTGTACATGGAAGTTAACATAGTGTTCATTGGGAAAATAGATAGGAAGACATTGAACTGCTGGTGACTCTCTATGCATGTTGAATTCAAAGATCTTTTAGTAAGCTTCTGTTAAACTAATAAATCAACTATCTAAATGAGCCTTGATTTCATTCTGTATTCCACTACTAATTTCCATAGTTGCTCTATCAGGACCCTTATAGATGTACTTGCTCAGATACTTGACAGTTCCCAATCCAGCAGAGATCTCAACATTGAGATAACAATGAAAAAGAAAGAGAAGTTAAGACCACATATTGATTGTGAACTTGGTCCCATTGTGTTCAAAAACCAAGCCACTGTTAGGCTTAGTATAGAGTGGATAACTCTTCTTAGCCCAATCTGTTCTCTCTCTAAAGTTCTTGGGAAAGCATTTACTATATTGTCTATTGATCATATACTTGGCTTGGGGGTTGTCAGTATCACATAGACTATATAGCATGTATTTGGTGACTTTTGCATAGAGAAGTGGCTATAGTTGAGGATCAGGTAATTGAGCTAAGATCATGGAGTTTATATGATAAGAGTCTCAAATGTGATGTTGAAGATGAAGAAAGATAAGCAAGTAAATACAAGGAAGACCTCTCTTTTGAAACTTGATGGAGTAGTACTAAAGAAACCACTGTCAATGAGCTTAAGGAGTACTTTCTTCTTCTACTCAAAGACCCATGATACAATGTCAGGATAATCAGTAGCTATTTGTCCAGAAAAGAGACTATAAAGGATTTCTGGCCACTTGGGATTAGCAGTCATGGTAAGGAAGAGATCTGGCTTGTGGAAGTGTCTGCAAATGACCATAGCATCTTAGCATCCTATAGTCCCTGGTAGAGCTCAGATCTAAGAGTATGTTGATGTGTCCAAGCCTAGTCAAGTTTTCTCTGCTCACAATTTACCTATACATCAACAATAAACTACTAGAACAGCTTTCTATCATAGAAGAGAGATGGCTGAGGACTATCTCTGATAGCATATATCAGACATCACCTGTGAGCAAGCTCATTCCTCTCTATCTCTTTGCCTTGCATTCTTCCCTTATTCTCTCAGTTAGCTCTCCCTGAATTTTGAAACAATAGGGACCAAATTGCCTAGTGACTGAATTGTTAATTTTGACTCCTATTGAAGTCATAGCAAAAGCTACATTATACTATTGTATGTTGTTGTGAAATTCTCTTGAGGAATAATCATCTCTAGTCAAGTAGTTTTGTAAGATTCCAGTAAGAGGTTGAAGAGAGGATAATTGTATTTGTTCTTGCAAATAGTACATGCCAAACTTTGGATGATTAACTCTTGAGGAAGAAAGCTTTTCATAGTCAAAGTGAAAAGCATGACAGTGAGAACAAATAACAGATAACATGCCTAAGTTGTTATACTATATATTAGCCTCTAGAAATAGTTGTCCAGTTAGTGGATCCTCATTTCTCCATTATTTGATTGATTTCCACCTGTCTTTGTCTTTCTTTTTCTACTCTTCTCTGCTTCTGAGTTGTTCTTAGTAATTGCTCAGCAAGTTGGCATCTGCATAAATCAAGTATATTATCCTCAAGGTTTTGTAGAACATATACAGAGATCAAGTGGAATTTAGTTCTTCTTTCTTCTCTTTCTCTATTTAGAACAAGAGCAATAGATTATTGATCTCTTTGTGCTCACTCCTCAGCTCTTCTAGCTTGGCATTCTTCTTTAAGAGGATCCATTTCTCACAATTGTCTTATTGTTCACTTATAGCTACTCTAAGAATAAAGATATACTATTGCTCCTAAGAAGGAGACCTCTACTCTAGACCCCTCTCTTAGTGAGCAGTTGTCAATCCTGTATGTAATCATAATGGACCCCTAGCACCAGGTTTATAATAGAAAAGTTTATAGGTATACTACTATAGCACCACTCAAGGAAATAGGCCTTTTGGAAGAGGAGACCTGAGCTTAGTTATGTACTTCAAGCTCTATACCACAGTTGTAGAGTGCTGTTCCCTTTACACCTAGGGCTTGGCTTCCAGTTAAGGTATAGAGAGAGTAGAAAAGTATAGGAGAGCAAAGAGGAGAGCAGAGAAGGGTAAAGAATAGTGATTATAATTTGAGAGAGTGAACTTGATGATGAGCTGACATTGTTTGTATATATTATGTTCCTCTCACATATCCATTTAGGTTAAATTATGAAAAGAGGAGAATTGTAATAATTGAATATTTCATTAAAAATGTTTAAATAAGGAGAGAAAAGAAAAGGTCAATTAATAATTTTCTCCAAAATTTCCTCAATTTCTTTGAATTTCTTTGAATTTAATAGAATTTTTGAAAAGTGTATGAAGAAAGCTACTATTATCCCATATTTGGCCTTGCATACATAGTAAACAAGGTTTTATCTGGGCCTCTAGCCTATTTAAAACTCACTACTAATTCTATGTTATTAAGTTTGTGTTGAAGTTAGTTCACTATGCTTCCTTGTTGTAAAATGATATTCTTGTTATAGAATGACATTAAGTTGTCTTGGAAACTCCATTTGCTGGGGCATTTGTTTCAGATATTTACATATAAATATAGAATTATAGTTACATTTTAATTAAGTCTTTTTGTTTTTTTCTCTTTTTCCTGTACTCAATTTATTTTGTTATGACATCTCTTCCTACAACAGTCTGTATAGCTACAAATAGTGTTATCTATTGGATTGCTTTGCTCCCTTCCAACAATGGTCTACATGACAGTGAGCAATGTTATACATTAAGTTGCTCTGCTCCTTTCTAATACTAGTAGTTTGCACTGTTATAAGTCAGGTTGCTCTGCTCCTTTCCCACAACAGTGAGGCCATAGTCAGCTTACTTTGCTTACTACTTGTTCCAATTTATTCCAATTTTCCCTAATTTATTTGCATTTTTGAGTGAAAAAAGTGTATGTGTGAAAAAGTTGAACTATGTGTTAGTGCCATCTTCCCACATTAGTCTCACATACATACTAGATTCATTTATGGAACAATAAGCCTAATCTTAGATAGGACTTATTGGAAAATCTTTAAACTAACCACAAAGTATTCATAGGTCTTATAGGTTTCTTATGAACTTTAGAATTATCTGGAGATTTGTTGGACTAATACATTTTCAAACTCTGACTTGAGTTGTTACCAGAGTTACAAGTAGTAATAAATGATAATATAGAGTTATTATAAATATAAATCAAAAAGAAAGAGAATAGCAAGTTTTCTTTTTTTGAGTTCTTTTCTCTAAATCTTGAGGTTATACTCTGTAGCTCTCTTAACTATTTTAGGACATTCTTAAAGAGTACAATATAAGTTTTATACCCTTCACTTTTGATATAACTCTTTTGAAAACCTTAATTAGACCCTTTGTAAAGGAGTAAAGGAATATTAAGCATTAGCATGGGTTTGAAGCTAAAATACATATTCACCTTGTGGTCTAAAGTCTTAACATTGCAATTGAAAACTATGTAATAAATTGGTGAAAAAAGTAATTTTGGTTGAATTCCTCAGTATCCCCTAACAAAAGTTTCTCTAGTAGCAGCTACAAGCCTAGAAGCAGAAAAGAAGTTAGACTACCTCATATTTACTACTATGTGGCTTGACAAACTATATAGCAATATCTGTACTCTAAGCAAAATCTGGGTTCTAGACTACTAATTCTTAGCTCCTGTTCTGAGTTTTGCCTATTTAAGGTCATCTAGACCTGTTATCAAAGTTATTCTCATAGTACTATTCTTTTATTTATATGTTAGCACATCTGGTAATTTTCTTCAGTTTATATAATAAAAAAATCAGAAAACTCCAGAGCCTAGAGATATGCTACTCAGACAAGCTCTGTATAATAAATCATTGAATTTTTTTTTAAAAAAAGATATGCTACTCAGATAAAAAATAAAATAAAGTTAGTCTAGAATATTATTAATCTTTAAAGACAATAGTAGTAGCAAGGTTTGAACTCATGTGAACTTGCATTTACTGGGAATTAAGAAGAACTTAAATCCAGTGTCTTAAACCAACTCAGCTATGCTACCTTGCAAGTACATTGGTATATCTACTTAATAATGCATATTGCTTTTAAAAAGGAAGGATGAAAAGAGTGGAGATAAAAGTCTATTTTATTTTTTATCTCTTTATCAAGCCTTGATTACACTTCCAAACTTTTCTGATAGCTTTAAGACTATCTTCTGAAAATCCAGATATTTTATGAGCATTTTGAATTAAATTATAAGTCATGAAAACTCAGACTAACCATTAAGTACACCTTGACATCCCTGACATTGTTGGTTGAAATTCTGAACATCATCAGAAAGTATCAATGAATTCTTTCAAGGTACATGACTTACCAAATTTTTGCTTGTATACATACTGCCCCTATCAATCTTCTCCAAATATCACCATAGCCTGAATGCTTAGACATTCCCTGATGTCTTACTATATTACACAACTATTTCTAAATAACTGACATGTTATAGCAGATACTGAGTTTACTGCATAGTTCTGTGCACCCAATAGTTGGCCAGTCTTTGGTATTCACATTCCTAGCTTGCCAACCTAGACATATAAGATATGTATTGCCTTTACTTTCCTTGAAGTACATATTAGTACTACTGAACTCATGGAATTTGAATTTTGGTTTGATATTTTCTTACAATCCCACTCCTTTGCCATCCCAATTGATTATAGCTTATATAACTCATTTTAAAGCTGGGGCCAATGTTCAGCCTTCAGATATAGAAAAGCAGCTTGCTTTGTTTCATGCACTCATAGAAACTAAACTCAAGACTTTGTTTGAGTTGATCATCAACCAATAGGAATAAATGAGTAAATTTGTAGGTTGTAGGAATTTGTGTTGTGAATGACTATATTGATTTGCCTATTCTGGGTAAAAGATCTCTCTTCACTATTACTCCACTCACAAGAGGCATTCAAAGTATATTTAAGTTGCTTGATGCAGACCAGCCAACAGATTACTACTATGAATGTTACTATATTGAGATAAGATAGCTTATTGGCTGCTTACTCTCTTACAAGTGGTAAACCTTCAGTGAGCATTAATGATACAATTGCAATATTTGTGAAAGCTGCCAGCTAACCTAGCAATGCAACTATATCAATGAAATCTGTACTTTCAACTGTACCCTTAGTGTCCAAGCAAGCTGAAATTTCTCTAGTCAGCAAATTGCTCGATCTATATTGTCTGGTCAACTGAGAGCATCTGTATCTAGTCTTTCCAACAATATCTCACTTTTTATCAAGCTCAAAGGCTTTTCTTTGACTCCAGAAAGCTCAGCAGGAAGCCCAATTCAAGTATTTATTATTGAAAGTCTGTATTCTCATTGAGTTGTATTCAGTCTGACTTTTGTCACTAGGAAAAGGTCCTTAGATGCTATGTCTCATTTGGTTTATTGCTTTAGTTATCACTAGTTCCTTTTGTGAGTTGTAATGATATTGACCTACCCAATGGTAGAGTGATCTGATTGGTTTGTTTTGTTCTAGTCTTCCTTGTTCTTTTGTTTGTTCTTCAAGAACACTAGTTTCATAAAAGCTGGTCCTTGTCAAAATGAGTTTGAACCTACAAAAGAAAAAATTGTTGTTTCAGTGATATTCATGTGGTAGATAAGATGAAAGAGATATGTTCTATTATTCTTAGGCTCCATTCTAGATAGTTGCATTGTATTTAGATCTAATAATAGGAACTACAAGACATTATTGTCTTATTGAAAGACCCTACTGTGTTTATATCTCTTGGTAGTAAACTCCCAAATGGTATACTCTTCACTAGGTCTGTTAAATGAGAATTGCTGTTGTATATATTAATTGATTGTACTTCTTTTTTCTTCAGGTTCTCTGACACTGGTAAAATCTGTAACTATTATGGTTCGGAGCTGAGGATAGAGATGTAAGGGAATATTGTATTGATTTGTCTAATGATAGATAGTTCCTTTTTATACTAGGATAAATACTACTAGAACATTCTGTAAACTTGTAGAAAGGTGGAATTATGAAGAGAAATAGAAAACAATAGATCTTTCTAGAGAGCCCTATAGCTATGTTCATCTACATAACTTAGCTTGCTTACTGAGGTCCAAGAATATTCTACACTTCCTCTCAAGCTGAAATTAGTCCTAGTGTGCAAATGAGAGGTTTGAACTTGTGAGAGGATAATGGCTTTGTTAAAATATCAGTAGTCATCTCGGTGGAACAATAGGTGATTTTGATCAAGCCATCTTTGATTTTCTTGTGGATAAAGTGATAGCGTATATCAATGTGTTTTGTTCTGGCATAGAACTGATCTAGTTTAGCATGTGTGAGGGAGATGGCAAACTGATTGTCATTGTATATGTTGAGTGGGAATGTGATAGGGCTGATGAGTTTGGAGAGGAAATTGCAGAACCAGATTGCTTTCTTGGCTATATAAGTAAGAGCAATGTACTCAGCTTTTGTGGTTGATAAAAAGACAATTTCCTACTGCTTTGATAACTATGAGATAGCAGTACTATTTAAAATAAAGGTATATCCAGACACTGTTTTCCTATTATCAAGTGACATTCCATCAGCATTGGTATAGATCTGGAGTCCAGATGTTGAGTTTGGGTCATTGTAGGTAAGTCCATAGTCTTGAGAGCTCTTCAGATACTGTAGTACTTGTTTTCTTGCCTTCTAATATATTATTCCTGGGTTGTCAAGAAATCATAATAGGTTTCTGACTGCAAATATCAGGTCTGGTCATGATTCCAGTTGTGAGCCAGATGAGTCCCCCAATAAGTTCCCGATAGGAGAATTTCTTTATCTCAGCAGTTTCTTTAGGAGTTATAGGACATTGATCTTAACTGAGCTATATAAACAGATTAAGAGGTATAGAGGCTGGTTTGCACTTCTCCATATTGAACTTTCATAGCAAAGAGTCGACATAGGTCTTCTGCAATAGAATGAGAGTATGGCTTTTCCTATTGCGAGTCACTTCCATCCCAAGTAGCTAACTAATTGGTCCAAGTAGGATAATCTTAAAGATATGTCCTATTTTTTTCTAAATGTCATTGATTAAGGCAGGGGAACTTCTAGTGATAGTACTGTCGTCAACATGGATAGCCATAAGTAATATATCTTTGTCTTTGATGAGACGATAGACTGCATAGTTTGAGTAAAGTAGGTAGATGTCAAGTTTTCTGAGTTTCTTAGTCAGCTTCTTGTACTATTTGTGACTTGACTATTTGAGTCCATATATTATGCATTGTAATTGAATAACGTCTTTAGGGTTGCCATTTGTATAATGTGGTATTTATTCTATATAAATTTCTTCTTCTAGACTGAATTCTCCATTTAAAAATACAGCTAAGTAGTCAAATACTTTGATATCCCAATCAAGATATGTTGCAATGGATAAGATAGTTCAAAGTGATGATAGTTTAGCAGTAGAAGAGAATGTTTCAAAATAGTCTATCCCTTGTACCTAGGTAAATTCATGTGTGACGAGTCAGGCTTTGTATTTGTCAATTTCGCCATTGGTCTTTCTTTTGATTCTGAGTATTGAAAGGGGCAAAAGGAAATTTAGCTGTGACTAGCAAGTAGAAAAGGGGGTGGTGACAGTTCCCAATTGCATGCTAAAGGGTTCGTAGGAAGAAGAAGGAAGTGGGGGTATCAGAAAGAAATTAAAATATGAAGCACAGCTTATCTATAATGTAAAAATAGTCAAAATGATGGTAGGTTCAATCTAGATCTGCCTCACATGGTGTCCCTAAGGTGTCCACCTTTACACACCGTAACAAGCTCACTAATAGAATAAATAGTCAGTAAATCACTCATGGGTCTTACCACACTCAATCAAGCCCTCATCCGCACCCCCACACCAAACCTTATGGATGTGATATGATCTGAGTCAATGATTAGCCAGGCTTTTCAGGCCTGCTATTCCATAGAAGGTTGCCCGAGCGACCGCTGTATCTTGGTTCCAGAAAGAATAGGGTATATGATAGAGAAATATTCACCAACTCAACCTCTCACCAAGATCACCCCTTATACACTCAAGAGAATCGCATTTACAACCTCAAGAGCTTCTGAGATGAAGGCAAGGGCCAAGAAGGCTCCCTTCCATCAATCTTCACTCTGAGAAATATATTAGAATATTACAAATGTTAGGGACTCAATTAAAAGGAAATAGAGAAGAAAACTCTTCATTCTACTACTTTCTCTTACATTTCTCCTCTATGACACTACCATGCGGCTATGACAACTATCACCTCCCTGTCCTCCATACCTCCTGGGCATAACCATGTGATCCTGCTCCACCTCCATACTTCACTCCTGCCCATCGTTCCCTGAACCCTGAACTGGCTTCCTTCTACTCTGAATATGGTCTAGAAACACATGACAGTGTGTCCTAGCGTCAGCAATATGATCGTCGTCTGGTGGCGCGTCTGTTTCTTGACTGAGTCAAGCAGTAATGGAATCACTAGTTACTGATAGACTTTTGATCTACTGTCTTGGTGTCATATTAGTCTAAGTCTGCTCTAGATTGAAATTATCTCGCATTCCAAAGGTATCTCTGAGTCTCTGATTTCTAGAGCTTCAACATTAATAGTCTGTATCTGAGAAACCTGATACTAGCTTATCAGTCTTGCCTCCTGAGGTATATGCTTTTCTGGCATGTGACAGCTTGGCCACTACCTGATAGAAGGACCCAATCTTGGGTCTAGATTATGCCTGGGGCTTGTAGGAGTTCTCTAGAGTGGG
>Ga0153970_1000166_pt1 | contig 12861 bp, 5 predicted proteins | sample TSGA054MetaG_FD_102280 | JGI IMG/M metagenome (GOLD analysis project Ga0153970, IMG submission 102280) | Attine ant fungus gardens microbial communities from Georgia, USA - TSGA054 MetaG | ecosystem: Host-associated > Fungi > Mycelium > Unclassified | place: USA: Georgia, George L Smith State...
AACAGCTCTTCTTTTATCTCTCTATCTGACCTCTCTTCCTGACCTCTCTAGTCCTTCTACTACTCCTCTATACCTCATCACACCTTCAAGTCTCAGTCTTCTTCTGTTAGGTTTGCGATACAGCCCTCGAGAGGACTCATCTTGCTAGTTCTTGCTATAATTAGCTATCAGCGATGATGGCCCTGCTCTGATGGTAACCTAAATGTTATAAATGGGTCACTGCCACTAAGATATGACATCATTCTGTTAGAGAATATTCTTCTAAGGTTCTTTCTGCTCTTGAGAGCACTTTAGAGGGAAGTTCTGTTATAAATCTGTTATGAAATTCTCTGGACAATCTCTATGAGGTATATGTAGTGGTGGTCACAGCCACTACTCTGCTACTCAAGCAAGGTACTCGAGTCTATGACTGGGCATCTAATGGATATCTCTGGGGGGCCAAACTTGTCTCTCAAGCTGGTTATTTTTGTTATTAAGGTGAAAAATGTCCCTTTTACTGTCTAAACAGCTGTCTGGCGTGACACTGCCTCCTGGCGAAAGAGGTTCTCGGATCACCTCGCAGCTCATTTATCTTTGAAAAAGGCTAGGGTCCATAAGATTTTCTCCTTGTCACAGCTGAACTGCTCCAGGACCAGGCATAGATATAATGTACAGGAGTTAAAGAAGGCTCGACTGGAGCTCCATTCACTGGAGAAGTCTGGAAAAGAAGGGAGTTTTAGCCTCGTCCACTGTTTAGATAGGGCAGATGGAACTGGGGAAGAAGAGCTGACAGGAGGTGGAGACGTGGGTATCGGAGGCAGAGCAACTGTCAGGGCAGAAGCAGTTATGAGTTGAGTGAGTTGTTGTAGTTGGGCTGTCAGGCCCGTGAGAGTAGCATTGATGGTGTGTTCCAAAGCGTTCTGACGTTCAGTCAACTCTTGGAGATGGTGCTGCAGGTAGCCCAAGTCGTCAGCGATGGCTGGGGGGGTGTCCACAGGGAGCGACATCTCTCTTGGAGCAGAGTGATCAGAGGGCAACCAGAGGGCAGCTGTCTACTGAGAATTTCCGGGGCTCTGACAATGAGATTTAATTCTGTTGTAAGGGTGACCAGAGTGGTACACTCCAGGAGATTTCTCAGTTAATTATAGTTTATAAAATATGTTACAACTCACCTCCAGGAGATTCCTCAGAGAATTAGATAAGGCTCCTGGAGAGAATAATCTACATTATATATACAGTGTCCTCGTGTCCCTGCATTGGTAACCAGGGTCTAAACAATGAAAGTGCGCTAGGAGATAATAGAGCACTCTTGGAATGATGGGAGTAAGACCCAATATTACATAGTAATATTGGATCAGTCACAGGGTCACTCTGGAGGACTAGTACGGGCTCTGGAGTCATGTGTTAGGGGTCCCCTTACACAGTCTCATCAACCTCAATTGCAACAAATAATATTCTCCTAGCCAAAGTTGTTGACTAATGGCTTTGAAAAGCAAGTCTTGTACCAGACCAAGATAAATGTGAACTCATATACTATATCTAACATAAGAAATATAGCAGTCCTGCAACTTATATAAAACTTACAGAATAAAATGGATCAATATTAAAAATTTTAGTAATCCCCTCAATATATTGGCTAGATATCCACTTTGATAGAAAATTCCTGTTTAACTACCATATAAAGAAGATTTCAATCAAAGCCAAAGTAGCCCTTGATTGCATAGCCATGCTATTAAATACAATGTGAGGTCTCTCACACCTAAATCTTTGCATATTGTACAAAACATGTATCTTACCCATTATGACATATGTGAGCACAGTTTGGTAGACCAAGAAAAAGATATATGCAAAAGCACTCAGTTAGATTCAAAACTAAGTACTTTAAATCATCTATATAGCATTCAAAAATTACCAATCCAGGTCCTAGAGATTGAAGTAGCAATACTCCCAATCTACCTACTGTAGCAACTTAGCCTGAGATAGCTTAATCACCCTCCAAGTCTGAGTTAACAAAAAAAACTCAATGAAGTTTTCATTTAATTCTGTATACTACTTATATAACTCCTACATGGTCTGTGTACTATTTTCCCATGCTTGTCATGTGACTCCATCATGTGATGTGATATATGACATCTTTGACATGTGAACATGATGTGTAACATTTGTCATATGATACCTTCCTGTACTTCTTTCTTGTGTAGTAAGTCCAAAAGTAAAATAAAGTAAAATAAAATATAAATAATAACTTAGTTGTTTTGCCAAGTCATGACACCTATATCTAGACTACTTAGAGAAAAAGGCTGGAATCTACCTAAATAGACTAAGTATAGTAAACTTGGTCATTTATCATCTATCTATAGTATAGACCCAAACAGAAAACTTAGTTTCCAGACAATAAACTAACTTCTTGCCTAAAGAAACTACCTAGCTAATCTGCATAGCAGCCTACACAGCATATACCCATGAACAAATCTTTCCCTTTCTTCTTCCCCCATGGTGAAAGACATGTACTAATTATCCTAATAGTCACAATTGAAAACAAACTAGCCAAGGAAAACAAAGCTGTATTAGAACACTTATGTTATATTTCCTCTCTCAAAACCTCCCCAAGCCATATCATAGTATATACAAATAGCTCACAGAGATCAATAGGCCAAAGGTTTCAAAGAACAGATACTATAGCAGTAGATTTTTACCAGAGGAAATGAGATATTCAAACAAAAGATAAGCTTAGGAGGCAGAGCAGAGATATATGATGCTGAACTAGCTGGGCTAGTAGTAGACATCAAGGTAGCAATATCAAAGGTAAATTCCTTGTCCAGAATACACCACATCTATATATTTATAGACAATATCTCTACTATCAAGACAGTCTCAGACCCAAAGCTATATCAAGGACAACTACTAGTCTATATCTTCTACCAACATATACTATAATAACTACAAAAGAGCCCAATCAATACCCTCAGAGCCATGTGGTGCCTAGGCCATTCAGATATTCTAGAAAATGAACAAGTAGACCAACTAGCCAAAGAAGCAACTCTGCTTCCCTCATTATTAAAACTAATAATCACATATAATATCCACTATGTATGCAAACACTTGAAAAGGGACTAGACTACCCTATGGAAAAACTCCTCTCCACAACAAGATAGCTGAACAACAGTAAACTGGATACTACTATCCTTATACCCTATACCTCTATTAAGTAGAGACTCTGAATTCCACCTTGAGAGCTTGGTCTTTGACTTGGGGTTTGGACCAACCTCTATAATGGCCCTTTCTTGATCAGCTCCAGGCAGAAGGAGTGATGAACACTGAGTAATTGGATTCTGGGGGAGTCTACTAAGAGGAGAACAAAACTAGTATGCTACTGTAAATTCTCAGCTTATAACTAAAGTCCTAGGTAAACTGATGCAAAGCTTAGTATACACTAACTAGTAGTGTGACAATAACTTGCACGAGATCATTGTGATGCTATGTCATAAGAAGATTGTGACAGTACCTTTCCCTCAATAGCCATACTCTCATAGCCAATTGTCCTTAGTCAACATTCAATAGATACCATTTGTTTTAGCAAGCATCTGTAGGTATATTGTGAGAACTAGGTTTGTTTGGATTCAATTTGTGAAACTTAGACACTAATTTGGTAGCATTCAACAGGTCTGCTGTGTTGAGCCAGAAATATTCTCCTGGCATATTCTTGTAACCAGCCCAATATATGTAGTATAGGAGAGAGTTCTTTCTGTGTTTATCCCACTTAGAATCAAGAATCTATACCACTTCAAATTTGAGGTTGCTGTCAACTTCAATGGGGGTAGAGATAGATTGTTATGGTTTAGGATTCTGCTTCTGGGTGCCAGTTCTAATTGGGATATGTAAAATACAGGATGGATTGCTTGGAGGTGTTCTAGTAGGTTTATAAGGTAATAGTGGAAGCTTACTCTCTCTGTAACTGGAAATGGTCCTAGGTAACGCTCTGAGAGTTTTTTTGAAGGTCTCATGGTTCTAATAAACTTTGCTAGGATGTAAGCCATGTTCTCTGCCTGAAAAACAGGTGCTGTAGTTCATCATGTATCGACTGGACCCTGGTAGTGCTTTTATGCTTTTGCAAATGCTTTTTTCAGTTGTGTATGTGTTCTATCTAGGTTAACTACAAAAGTTTTGGCTGATTATAACAGGAGTTCCCAGATCATTTGTACTTGAATTCTGGGATAGTAATCTTTGTTCGTGAAAAATGACAATATGCTGGTCGAAGACAAAAATGTATTATTATAGGTAAATTCTGCTAAATGTAAGAGGATATCCTAGAAAACAGCCTAGATCGTGAGTAAGGCTCCCATCTAAGGGGCTATTCTAAGTATTCATGAAATACTCTCCCACACTCTTCTTGCCTTTTCTCTTAAGTCTGCCTTGATGTACCTGTTGATCTATAAATATGACAGTGGTATTAATAGTTAGTGCTCACATAACTGTGATACACAGACTATTAGTTTTAGCATATAAGACCGCTTGTATAGTTAGATTTAGCTTCACTCGAATATCACCTTTGCTTCCAGGACTCTTACCTAGCATTAGGGTTAGCTGCCTCTGAGTGACTATGCCCTAACACTAAAGGTAGTAAGTAGTCTTGACCAATTGGACTGTTGGTAATTGCAATAAATTCTCAGGTATTGTTCTAGTATTTGGTTTGTGCGTTTGGTTTGCCCATTTACTTCTAGGTGATATTCTGCTAAAAAATAGAACTTTATCTCTAGGGCCTAAGCTAGTGGTCTAAAGAACTTTGAAATGAATTTGGTTCCCCTGTCCAAAGTAATATAACTGGGTACTCTATGTTTGGAGAAGATGTTTTGGACAAATAGATCAGTGAGGCCTATAGCATTAATTGAGTTAAGTGTTGGGATGAATACCGCTTGCTTTGTGAGCTTATCTACCACTATGAGGATGTCTGTATAACCTTGTAATTCAGATAGGTATTTGATGAAGTCTATCAAGATAGACTCCTAGGGTTGAAGTAGAATAGAAAGTTGCTTTAAGATACTATATGGTTTATAGTGTCTGGTCTTGTTCTGAGAGCAGGTACTACATGAATTTACATAGTTCATGACAAAGGCCCATAGATTTGGCCAGGTATAGTTCTGTTAGACTAACCACAGGGTCTGAGCCTATCTAGGATAGCCTACAAGTATATGGTCATGCTTGGCTTTTATCATATGCAATTGTAGGTCTCCTACATTAGGTACAAATTTTTGTCCTTTAAAACAGAGGTGTTCGTTGATGTCAGTGGTCTAGCAGTTGTCTTCACGAGAGTTTGCAGTGTTCAGGTAGTTCTTATTCTTTTGTTCTTTTAATACTGCTGCTCTGATGTCTAAGTTTAGAGATTTCATGTCTAGGAGTTTTGCTGCCTGTAGGGCCTTCAACTCAACTAGTCTACTGTTTAGCTTGGACAATAGTTAATTAGGTGTAAACAAAGAGCACTGGTTTGATTTGTCTGTTGCTTTCTTCTTGTCATATATATCCCATCAATAGGTTAATATATCTGGCTTAGTATTCAATCTCCCTAGTCTGAAGCAGATTACAAAATTGAATTACAAGAGAAACTCAGACCAACATGCCTGTCGCCAAAAGAGTAGTTTGGAGTTGTAGAAATATATGAGATTCTTATGGTCCATAAATATTTCTACTAGTATAACTATCCCCTCCAGATAATGTCGCTATTTTTTAAAAGCCTCAAAGGTCACTAATAACTCTTTATCATAGATATTATAGTTCATTTTAGTATTGGTAAAGGTCCTGAAGTAGAATGCTATAGAATAGATATCCCCTCCAGAATAGGTGGAGATAATAGCTGCTAGGGCCCAGGTATTTGTTTTAATTATAATCTTAGAGTTCAGTAAAAGGGTGCAAAAGAGAATTGTATACTGGGACAAACAATAAGATGTGGTACCAGCTCTCAATTGTATGCTAAAGGTTCAAGAGGAGATAATCAAAGATGAAGGTTATAAATAATTAGAAAATAGAAATTATATGCAGCTTTCATAAAATATAGGTTGGTTGTTGTGAAATAAAGGTAAGATCTCCCTAGATTGTTGTCGTATAGCCTCCCTAAGGTGTCAACCTTTACATACCATGACAAAAGCTCCTCTAGAAAATACAGTTAGTTGATCACTTATAGACCCTCTACACTCAGTTGTCCTCTTGTCTACACCTGTAAGAAAACTCCTCACACACAACTCTGAAGCCTGTATTAGTCCTCCGGAGTGACCCTACAGCTGATCAAATATTACTAAGTAATATTTGGTCTTACCTCTATTACTTCAAGAGCACTCTGTTGCCTCCTAGTGTACTTTCATTGTTTAGACTCTGGTTACCAAATGCAGGGACGTGAGGACATTGTAGTATACATAATATAGATTATTTCCTCCAGGAGTCTCATCTAATTCTCTGAGGAATCTCCTGGAGGTAGGTTGTAACATATTTCATAAACTATAATTAACTAAGGAATCTCCTAAAGTGTTCCACTCCAGTCGCCCTTACATGCACCCCTAACACTGAATCTTACAGGTGTGATGCAATCCAAGTGTGCATCTAGCCAAGCTTTTCCAGCCTATTGTCCTCTCTAAAGCTTGCCCAAGTTGCATCTGCTATTTCTCTCTAAATCAAGTTCTGGGTATATTCTGTGTTCTTCTCAAGACATCCTACTAACTCCAAACTCTTATACTCAATAGTTTCACATTTCACGATTCCAAAGACAGTAATGATAGAAGTAAATGCCAAGAAGTTCTTCTCCTTTCCTTATTCTGCCCTAGATACTATATTAAAATTATTACAAAGCCCTGAAACTCAAGGAATAAAATATAAAAATAAAACTATTACTACTTTTAGGATTCTCTCAACTCTTTCTTGTCCTAAGTCCTTTCAAAATCCTACTGATTATGCATCTCTCTCCTGTCTCTTTTCTATCAATGATGCGTCTCCATCACTGTTTCCTTTTAGAATCTTCTTTACCCTTTGTTGGTCTTCTCTCTGTTGTCGGCTTGTGATTTTGAACTCTTTAGTTATCTGTCAAGTGTTAGTAAGCTTTAACCACAGTCCCAAATCTCTAAGTCATGTTCTAGATGTCATTTATCTAAATATAACTGATCTAATACTATTAATGCTTATTTGCAATCAACGACCTATCTGTCTAAGTCCATTACTAGTATACTGTTGGTTCTAGAGGACAAGGGTCCTATCTCTATCAAGGTATATCCTATACAAAGTGGATCTAAAACATTCTTATTCAATAATTCTGTCTATAACCTGATACTAGCTCATCTTACTTGCCTCCCGAGGTATGTGCATGAGCTTTAGGTCCAGTCCTACTTGCTCACTATTTCACATAACACTTTGGTACATTCTAAGGACTGATAATGTAAGGGCAACTAGGGCACAAGACTCCAGGAGAATCCTCAGTGATATTATAGTTTGTAATTATAATACAACTCACCTCCAGGAGAATCCTCAGAGATTAGGATGAAGCTCCTGAAGGGATCTTCTACATTATATACTAGGTTTACATTTTTTAGTGTTAGGGTCAGTGTGATCGGAGCTATACTAGTGTGTTTAAGTATTACTTTAGTAATACTTGAACAGGCTTAGGTTGCTCCAGAGCATCATTATATAGTTCAGGAGTAGAAATAGAGCTGTCCCCTTACAGATAAGAAGTTCTGGAGTGAATTCTAATTAAAAATTTGTTGGTATAATGTGTATCAAATGCTACTTTCTACCGTAAATTTGCTGGCAGCATAACACTGGGTCCTATCTCACCAATACAGATGCAGTTATAAATGCTTCCTTTAAGGTCTCGAAAGTCTTTTAACAATCTTTAGACCAGTACCAGGGGATATTCTTCTGTGTCAATTAGGTGAGAGGTATTACTAGGTCAGAATAGTTATAGATGAACCATTGGTAGAAATTAGTGAAACCTAGGAAGAATTGGACTTTTTTTAGTTATCATGGGGCTGGCTAAGCTTAAATAAATTCTATCTTTTGTTTGTTCATTAAGAGACCTTCTGGACTAAGTATAAACCCTAAAAACTCAATGCTCTCCTTGTGGAACATGCATTTGAACAGCAGAGCATAAAGCTTGTAGGTTTGAAGGTGCTATAGTACTTCCTTAATGTGCTTCTTGTGGTTGTTTAGGTTAATTGAGTAAATCAGTATGTTGTCTAGGTATACTACTACATAAACATCTAACAAGTCTCCAAATATCTTGTTCATAAATCATTGAAAGGCTGCAGGGGCATTTGATAGACCAAATGGTATCATCAGCCACTCAAACAATCTATACTGAGTCCTGAATGCTGTCTTCCACTTGTTGCCCTTAGTGATATGCACCAGATAGTAAGCATTTCTCAAATTGATCCTAGAATAAATCCTGGTCTTTTTGGAAACATTCAATAAGTTTATGATTAGTAGAATCAGATACTTGTCCTTGTGGTGTTACGCCACAAGCGAATTTTCCATGAAAAATAACATTTGATACACTTTATACCAACGGATTCTCAATTAGAATCCACTCTAGAACCCTTTCTATATCCTCAGAATGTAATACTATATAATAAATATATTGAGCAAGTGATAATTGATCCAGAGCTCATGTTGAGACCTTGAGAGACAATTAGGATGAACTGGCATTGGGTTACTAAGAAAGTTACTAAAGGACTATGCTCTAAATCCACCTTTAAATGGACTAACTTAGAAAAATAACAGACTTGTACTCTAGAACCAGTACTACTCAGACAACGAACTTAGACTAATAGACTTTGTGCTTGTAAATAAGCATTGATGGCATCAGATCAATTATATCTAGATAAATGACCTCTAGGATGTGACTTGGAGATACTAGATATTTATTGAGACTTGCTAACTGTTTAACAGATAATCAATAAAGTCCAAATTATAAAGCGGCATCAAGAGCATAATAGGGAAAGATGTGAGAATATTCTAGAAAGAAGCAGCGATGAAGACATGTCATTTTTGATGGGAAGGACTTGGTGAGGAAATGTGTTATCACAAAGAAAAAGAGAGAGCCGTGTCATCAGTGGGATTTTGGGAAGCCTTAGGACAAAAAGGAGTCGATGGAATTCTAAAAGTAGTAATAGTTTCCCTTTTATATTTGATTTCTTGAGTTTCAGAGCTTTGTAATATCTTTAATATAGTATCTGGAGTGTAGTTGGATCAGAGAGGAACCTCTTGACTCCTACCTTCATCTACACTGCCTCTGGAATTGTGAATATGGATCTATTGAGAGTAAGAAGACTGGGACTAGGGGGATGTCTTGAGAAGAACACTAAATATATCTAGAACTCGATCTAGAGAGAAGATGCAGATGCAACTCAGGCAGGCTTCAGAGAAGACAGCAGGCTGGGAAAGCTTGGCTAGGTGCACACTTGGATTGCATCACACCCATAAGGTTCGGTGTTGGGAGTGCAGACAAAAGAGCAACTGAGTATGGAGGGTTCATGAGTGATTAACTAACTGTATTTTCCAAAGGAGCTTTTGTCACAGTGTGTAAAGGTTGATATCTTAAAGAGGCTGTGCGACGACAATCTAGAGAGATCTTATGATCTCTTTTACAACCTCCAACATATATTTTACTGGAGCTGCATATAATTCTTATTTCTCTAATTATTTATAAACCTTCAACTTTGATTATCTCCCCTCGGACCTTTAGCACGCAATTGGGAGCTAGCACATCATTAGTTTGTTTGTCCCAGTGTGCAATTCCCTTTTGTACCCTTTTACTGTAACGTAACTTGTTTCTAATGCAGTCAGGGATAGCATTCTTAACTATCTTGTAGAGTATTCTCTTATTCCAATGAATATGGTTCTGATATTTTGTGAAATAGATAAAGTAATCAACAGTCTTGCCCTCACTGGGGAAAGAAATAAAGACTATTACATCTTCATTATCGTTTTCAGACGAGTAGAAACTAAATATATTTGATAGCTTTTGTATAAATGCTGACCAATCCTCCAGAAAATCTAAATTATGGGACAGGTCTAGCTCATTAATAAAAGGTTCAAAGTAGTCCAATGTGATATCCCATAAGTAGGATATTACAAAAAATACTTTATTAGTGTCATCAGTGAATTCTCCTTTGCAAGCATAGAAGTAAATTTGGCACTGGAATACAAATGTGTGGAGTTCTTTAGGCTCTCCACCACTAAAGGGGTCAGGTTTCTTAATTACCTAGAGTTTTTTGTAAGAGTGGTTACTTGTCTATTATGCAATTGTTAACAGAGCAGTCTGTAGTTCCAGATTTGTTATTTCTGCATGTAGGCTCAGCACTTGAGCTTCTGAGAAACCTGGGGGTCCTGTTAAGGGTTCTAATTGTTCTTCTGTTGTTCTTTCAGCTGTCTCTTCCAACAGTTCTAGAGATGCAAGGTATCTTGCTTGTGATACAGTGAAGGATCGTTCTACCAGCATAGTAGTGGATTCTCTGGGAGGTGCAGAGCAGAGGCTATTACATATTGTGTGATATTCAATTCAGGGATCAGGACTGGGGTTTTATGACATGTCAGCAGGAAAAGATTCTGGTATATAGAGGGATTTTAAAAATTTTTGTTCTACTGTCAAGTAAGAACTCTGAATTCTATCTTAAGGGCTTGGTCTTTAACTTGGGGTTTGGACCAACCTCTATAATGGCCCTTTCTTGATCAGCTCCAGGCAGAAGGAGTGATGAACACTGAGTAATTGGATTCTGGAGGAGTCTACTAAGAGGAGAACAAAACTGGTATACTACTGTGAATTCTCAACTTATAACTAAAGTCCTAGGTAAACTGATGCAAAGCTTAGTATACACTAACTAGTAGTGTGACAACAACTTGTGCAAGGTCATTGTGATGCTATGTCACAAGAAGATTATAACAATCTTACTTCCTAGCACTAGCAGACAGAAGAGAACTATTTGAATGACTTCTACAGTACAGAACAGGATATAGCTATTCAGGAGAATACTACTAAAGATTTGTCCCTTCAGCAGACCCAGCCTGCCTATACAGCAAACTTACACAAACACAAGAACATGTTATTCAATCCTACCCTATCTATGAAAAATATTGTACTGCCCTATGCAAAGTGTCACAAATACTGTACTTTCCTAACCTTCTTGGCACCAAGGATAGTATAGAAGCTATGACATCTTTTCTCAAAAACTCTAAGGCTTTCATAAAGAATAGCCAGTTCTCTCTATCACTATTTATATCCTACATAACAGATAAGCCTCTTACAAACTTCATAAAAACTAAGTCTTAAATTCAAACCCTAAGAACTATTTTATTCTACTAATAAACACCCTTGAAGCACTTAACCTTATGTACTAATACATTTATACAATCTCAATTTATATCACCCTATAAGGAACCCAACTCATAACAATTACCAGCTGACCCCTTTCCTGAAGCTCAGGTGTAATCAGTAGTTTATTGCTATGTATTTCACCTACTGTATCTTAGTACCTGCTTGTTTGTTATGGTATACGAATTCTCTTTTTCTCTCTCTGATATTGATATCAGTCAGTGTTGGCAGTTGTAAATTCTTTATCATTGGGGTCTTCACTGGATTGCTAACTACTATTCTGTGTTATCTAGAATAGACTCTATGTACTAAGCTTGTGTCCTTACTCTATCTTCAGTTTCTGACCTCTTAATTCTCATTTACAAGATCTACTACTAAAGTTCTTCATCTCAAAGCATCCACTGAGACTTTTCTTGACAAGTTTGACAGCTTCTATATTATCCAAAAATAGAAGAAAGTCATCTACATACACTTTTTTTTTTAAATCATTAATTTATTACACAGAGTACATAAACAGGCTATAGCAGTACTATGTAAAAGGTAGCTACATACCCCCAGCACATGTTGTAAGTATATCTCCCAGATCCCAACTATAGTTAGTAGCCTAGATAGAGAAATTATACACTAAATGACAGATATTAATGTTCAAAATATACTCTTGTCAATATCTTAATCCTTTTTCTATACCTTGTGACCAGACCAACTCTCCTCATATATAACACTTATAAACAGATACTGAAACAGATACTCCAGTCAGATCCCTTTTCAGATAGGTACCAGTGACTTCTTAGTAAGCCAAAGCTCTATGAGAAGGGCCTATATCCCTATATCAGTTTATTCTATCAATGGCATATTCCCTATTCTTTATCAAAGCCCAACCTATATGACTTTCTGCAATAGTAAAGGTGAAGTAAAGACAACTTGCCCATGTTTTGAGCATTGGGGCTCTACCATTGGGTTTTTGATTAGGAGATTACAAACCACCTAGACAATGGTATCAACTTGGCATGATCCTTTTGGACTACTATCTGTGTTTCAGATGCCACTCTCTAGAAGATTCAAGTAAAAAAAGCTCTACTAACAAGAGCCTCAACTGGTACAATGCATCCAATACATGTCACAATGATCACAAGTCAAACATGAATAAACAAACAAAGTAGATATAAAGATAAAAGGTAAAATTATGACAATATTAGTAGTAGAGGTTTAGTAAAATAGAGGTCCCCCCAGAAGCTATCATGGCCTTAGGAGAAAGATGATAGTGGTTAAAGATAGTCAGAATTATGTCGTTTATATACACAACAATCATAAACAGCTTTTAGTAAAAATTCCATAATTGGCATCATTTCTCTTGAATTCCAGGTTCTCTAGCTCTTTCTTCAGCTTTAGATACCTCTCTCAGCACAATGATCCCCCTATTGCTTATTCTTTTTTGTTAATCAAGAGCATAAAGATTATTAGCCTGCAAAATAAATTGATATACTACTCAGAATATTGTTATAGTATAGATTACCTTCTTTAGTAGAAGAAAAATTAAA